>Ga0187871_10000573_pt1 | contig 35024 bp, 33 predicted proteins | sample June2016WEW_16_1_FD_132988 | JGI IMG/M metagenome (GOLD analysis project Ga0187871, IMG submission 132988) | Peatland microbial communities from SPRUCE experiment site at the Marcell Experimental Forest, Minnesota, USA - June2016WEW_16_10 | ecosystem: Environmental > Terrestrial > Soil >...
ATCGCAAACCTGTCAAGTGGAGCCCGGTTTCTGGCGCCAGAGAGGTTCCCGAAGGGACCGCCAGTGCTCTTGCCGACACAGGCGAGCGCAGCTCGCCTTCGCGGGGCTTCAGCCCCGCTGGTAGCACAGGCTGAAGCCTGTGTTGCACAGGCTTCAGCCTGTGTGTAGCGGGGCATGGCCCCGCCAAGCGGGGCATGGCCCCGCCCCACTATACAATACAAAGTTATGATTGCTTTCCTGCGCGGCGTGCTCCTCGAAAAACATCCCAACCAAGCCGTCGTGGATGTGGGCGGTGTGGGCTACGACGTAACCATCCCGGTGTCGACCTATGCGCACCTGCCCGACGCCGGCGCCGAAGTCCGCCTCCGCATCCACACCCACGTACGCGAAGACGCCCTAGCCCTCTACGGCTTTCTCACCCAGGACGAAAAGGCGCTGTTCGAAAAGCTCATCTCGGTGTCCGGCATCGGTCCGAAAATGGCGATGGCGGTGCTCTCCGGCATCCCCGCGCTGGACTTGATCGCCAACATCCGGCGCGGCGAGGTCGACCGGTTGGTGCGCATCCCCGGCGTGGGCAAGAAGACCGCCGAGCGTATGATCCTGGAATTGCGCGACAAAATGCCCGCGCCCTCCGGTGAAGAAGCCGCGGCTTCGTCCGGCGGGCCCGGCGCGCCCAGCGGCGCCTTGACAGCTATCGAGCAGGACGTCCTTTCGGCGCTTCTCAACCTGGGCTGCGCGCGCCCGGCCGCCGAGGCCGCCGTACGCAAGGCGCGCGTCGCGGGTGCGCCGCCTCCATCCGACACCGAATTCGAGCCCCTCTTCCGGCGCGCCCTGGAACTGGTACGTTAAGCTGGAACGAATGCCCGATCGGGAACTTGTTTCCGGCGCGCGCCAGCCAGAAGATGCGCAGTTCGAAGCCGGACTCCGGCCACGCAGCCTGGCCGACTTCGCCGGACAGAAAAAGCTGAAGGAGAACCTGTCCATCGCCATCGAGGCCGCCCGCCTGCGCGGCGAAGCCATGGATCACGTGCTGCTCTACGGCCCTCCCGGCCTGGGCAAAACCACGCTGGCCTGCATCATCGCCGAAGAGCTGCAAGTGCCTATGACCACCACCTCCGGACCCGTGCTGCAGAAGAAGCTGGACCTCACCGGCATCCTCAGCAACATCCGCGCACGGCAGGTTTTCTTCATCGACGAGATCCACCGGCTGATGCCCGATGTGGAGGAGATGTTGTATTCGGCGCTGGAAGACTTCCGGGTGGATATCCTGGTGGGCGCAGGCCCCGGCGCGCGCACGCACTCGCTGCCCATGCCGCGCTTCACGGCCATCGGCGCAACCACGCGCCAAGGGCTTATCAGCGCGCCGCTGCGGGGCCGTTTCGGATTGGTTCTGCGCCTCGATCCATACGCGGTGGAAGAACTGACAGTTATCGTGGAGCGTTCCGCCAAGTTGCTCGGCGTGGGCATCGACGACGACGCCGCCCAAGAGCTGGCGCGCCGCTGCCGGGGGACGCCGCGCATCGCCAATCGCCTGCTGCGCCGCGTGCGCGACTACGCGCAGGTGCGCGCCGACGGCCGCATCACGCAAGCCGTGGCGCAGACCGCCTTGAACCTGCTGGAAGTGGACCGCTACGGCCTCGACGAAATCGATCAGAAGATCATGCTCACCATTCTCGAAAAATACCGCGGCGGCCCGGTGGGGCTGAACACTATCGCGGCGTCCATTTCCGAAGAGGCCGATACCATCGAAGAAGTCTACGAGCCGTATCTGATTCAACTCGGCTTCCTGAACCGCACGCCGCGCGGACGGGTGGCCACCGATGCGGCGTACGAGTACTTTCACATTGAGCGGCGCTTTCGCGGCGATCATCCCGCGCTCTTTTGATGGAGGGCGGCCCAGCCGGCGTGGACGCCGGCCGCGGGACTGGAGTCCTGCCCCACTTATGAAGATAGTCTACCTGGGCCTGGGCTCGAACCTGGGCGACCGCGAAGCCATGCTGCAATCCGCCCTGCGCGCGCTCGAATCGCCGCGGCTGCACATCCTGCGCGTCTCGCCGGTCTACGAAACCGAACCCATGGATGTGCCCGGCCAGCACTGGTTTCTGAACCTGGTCGCGGAAGCCGAAACCGGCTTGTTCCCCTTGCAGTTGCTGCACCGCACTGCCAAAGTCGAAGCGCAGCTTGGCCGCCGCCGCCTCGCGCCCAAAGGCCCGCGCAACATCGACATCGATATCCTGCTGTTTGGAAATGCCGTGGTGTCCACACCGGCGCTTGAAATTCCGCATCCGCGATTTCGCAACCGCCGCTTTGTGCTGGCGCCCTTGGCGGACCTGGCGCCGGACCTGCGCGACCCGCTTACCCGTAAGACCGTGCGCGAATTGCTCGCCGAATTGCGCGGGCAAGCGGTGCACAAGATCGGTTAAAATCGGACCACGTCATAGTAAGCCATGGCCAAGCCGTTCCAGCAGGTTCACGTAGGGACTCTGACCGACGAGGCCGTGCGCATCAAAACCGGCAAGACCTGGGACGAGTGGCTCAAGATCCTGGACAAGGCCGGCGCCCGCATGATGGACCACGCCGAGATTACCCTTCTGTTGAAGAAACAGCTCGGTCTCTCGCGCTGGTGGAGCCAGATGTTGGCGGTGGGCTATGAGAACGATCGCGGCATCCGCAAGGACGAGATCGGCGGTCCCCCTGGCAAACGCTATGCAGTGACACTTCGCAAGTTGGTGACCGCTCCGCGCGCGGCCGTGTGGGCAGCGTGGCAGGACCCCGCCACACTGGCGCTCTGGCTGCCCGATGCGAAATTCGAAATCTCGAAGGCCGTGCCGCACAAAACCCTGCATCTCGAGTGGCCCGGCGAGACACGCGTGGCTGTCCGGCTTTACGAGCGCCGCGGTAGGACCCGAGTGGAGTTGTCGCACGCGAAGCTGGCGGAAGACGAAGCGGCGCGCCTCCAAAAATACTGGTCCGCGGCCCTGGACCGGTTGCAGGTTCTGGTGGCGCGGTGAACCGGCCGCTTCCCAAACACACTCGCCAGCGACTACACTTTTCGGTGAGGAGTTCCACTTTCGATGCGAAATCTTTTCCTGGTTAGCCTGGCCGCGCTGGCCTCGGCCGTGTTTCCGGACGCCGTCCGCGGGCAATTGAATCAAAAGCGGGGCAATGCTCCCGGCGACGTGCCGCAAACCACTTACTCCATCCATCGGCTGAGCGCGGATCACGCCGAGGGCATCACCACCCTGGACATGAATGGCGACGGACGGCCGGATATCTTGAGCGGCGCCTATTGGTACGAGAATCCGGGACCGCAGGGCGGCGAATGGAAGCGCCACCAATACCGCACCGTCGATATCGTGGGAGAATTTGTGTCCGATTGCGGCGAGTGGGTGGTGGACGTGAATCACGATGGCGCGCCGGATATTGTGACAGTCGGCTGGATGACCGACGGCCTGTTTTGGTACGAGAATCCGAAAAAGCCGGGAGTCATGTGGGAGCGCCACTTCATCACGCATTCGGTGGAGACCGAGGGCGGCTGGATGGCGGACCTCAATGGCGATGGGAAGCCGGATCTGGCGCTGGCGCATTATGGCCGCTCGGGAATCATCTGGGTGGATTTCGCCGGTCCCGAGCCGAAGGTGCACCACGCGGGCGGCCACGACCAGGATGGCCACGGCATCGGCATGGCGGACATCGATGGCGATGGCAAAATGGATCTTCTCACGCCGTACGGCTGGTTCAAGAATATCGACGCCGACCGCGACCAGTGGGAATGGCACGGCGATTGGGATCTGGAGGAAGCCGGCTTCCCGATTATCGGCTACGACGTGAATGGCGACGGCAAGATGGACATCATCTACGGCCGCGGACACAGCTACGGCCTTTACTGGCTGGAGCAGCAGGGCGACGCCGCCCAGCGCCGCTGGGTCAGGCATACCATCGACGAATCCTTCTCCCAGGTGCATGCGCTGAAGTTGGTGGACCTGGATGGCGACGGCCAGATGGAGCTGCTGGCCGGCAAGCGCTACAGGGGGCACAACGGCGGCGATCCGGGCTCCTACGATCCGCTGGTAATCTACTACTACAAGATCGACCGCAAAACCGGCGAGTTCACGAGATATCCGATTTCGTTGGGTGGCACGGCCGGCGCCGGGACGCAATTCGTGGTGGCGGACCTGGATGGCGACGGAGACATCGACATCGCCACGGCGGGCAAGACGGGCGTGCATTTCTTCGAGAACCTGAAGATCGACATGGTGCCGCACGCGCAGCGCGAGCAGGAGTTGTGGCTGGATAAGAACTGGCCGTTTCCGGGCGAGGGGTCGCAGACGAAGTGGCAGCACTAACGTGAATTCCTGTGGGGCAGGCTCGCAGCCTGCGCGGGCCTCGCAGGCCCGCTCTTCGGCGAGCTATGCTCGCGACGGCCCAAAGCCAGCGTCGTGCCGCCACCTTTCGAAAATAGGATAAACTTCGAAAAGAACCTCTGCTCCGGAGGCAAGTATGCGGATTCGCCTGTTACGCCCATCCGTTTTGATCCCGTTTAGCGCGCTGCTCCTGGCGCTGCCGATTATCGCTCAATCCCCGCCGGATTCGGTCGTGATTCAATCCGGCACGCACATCGTCCTGGTGAATGTGGTCGTCAAGGACAAACACGGAAAGCCGGTCGGCGGCCTCACCCGCGACGATTTCGTGCTGCGCGATAATGGGCAGGAGCAAAAGATCTCGCTCTTTGCCCTGGAAGAAACCGGTGCGAACGGAACCCCCGTTTCGAATTTGCCGGACCGTCTAACCTTCACTAATAGGCCGCCGCCGAACATTCCCGCCGTGACTGCATTCCTGTTCGATGAATTGAATACCAAGCTCGCCGACCAGCAGCTCGCCAAGAAAGACTTTCTCCGCTACCTGCGCGGCTTGCCTGTGGAAAGCCGCGTCGCCGTTTTCGTACTGGGCGATTCGCTCGCGATGCTGCACGATTTTTCGCAGGATATGGCGTCGCTCCTGGCGGCTGTCGAGAAACATTCGAATCGCGCGAATCCCGAAGTGGATGCCGCCACGGCGCCTCCGGCTTCGTCCAATTCGCTCGCCGGCGACCAGAAGACCGCCGCGCAGTGGGATAGCTTCATGCAGTCCAACGCTCAGCCCTATGTCGATTACACCGAGACGGTGCGCGCGACGCGCACGGCGGCGGGGCTCGAAACTATTGCGGGACACTTGCAAGGCACTCCCGGCCGCAAGACGCTGATCTGGATTTCGGGCGGGTTCCCGGTTCAGCAGGGCTTGCATAACACGGTGGACAGCATTCCGCGGAGCAACGCCACCGGGCGGACCTCCGGCCATTCGGCCAGGCAAGGAGGAGGAGCATCGAGCGGCGGCAGCCAATCGAATGCGGCTCCGAGGTCATCGGGGCCCGGTCTGTCGACCACCGAGGTGCCGGGCACCGCGTTATCGTCCGAGAGCGACGTAATGCGCGCCATTCGCGCCTTGAACGAAGCCGATGTGGCGGTGTATCCGGTCGACGCGCGCGGTGTGATGGTGTCGCCGGCTTTTCAGGCGGACCGCGGCTCGAACGGTAAGCGCAGTAAGCCGCCCAAGGCCTTCAACGGGTCCGATTTCAACTACGAGACGCTCGACACTCTGGCGGTCGAAACCGGCGGCCTGTCCTTCCACCATATCAACGATCTCAGCACGGCCATTCAGGAAGCGGGTGTGGGGCGGCGCCATGCGCCGCCGCGGGGCCTTAGCCCCGCCGTGCGAGCTACTAGCTCGCCGAAGAGCGGGCCTGCGAGGCCCGCGCAGGCTGCGAGCCTGCCCTACGAGGTTTTCATCCATTCGCGCTCATTCACACCTTGGCACGCCGAGTGCTCTTGGCCAGGGCATGAAGCAAGAAATGGCATTCCTCAAATACCGGCGCGAAGTGGTGCAGGCTTGGCCGGAGTCTCCCCGCAAAACCGTGTTTCTAACTGGCATCGAGACCCGCATCGCCAGCGTGCAACGGCAATTGCAGGTGATTTCTTGGGCCGCGCCGCCCTCGGCGCCATCGGACTGATTGGTACGGAGCGATTCCAAATCGGAACGGAGCCGGTCCGAATCAGTACAAACCCTTCACCAGCCCACCGTCCACCGCAATCGACACGCCTGTGACATAGGTGGCTCGCTCGGAGGCCAGGAAAACCACCAGGTCCGCGAATTCTTCCGGCCGGCCCACCCGGCCGACAGCCGTTTGCCGTGCCCAGCGCCCTTCGATCTCCGCCGGATCGACCCCCTCCTTTTCAGCCATCCGCCGGCTGAGTTCCACCAGGCGCGCGGTGGCCGTATAGCCGGGACACACGTTATTCACCAGCACGCCGTAACGCCCGTATTCGTTGGCCAGCGTCTTGATCAGTCCGCTGACTCCCGACCGCACGGCATTTGAGAGGATCAGCCCCTCCACCGGCTGCTTCACCGCTACCGATGTGACGGCGATGAACCGGCCCCACTGTTGCCGCTGCATCCGCGGGAGCGCTTCCTTGGCGAAATAGACCGTGCTCATCAGGTTCAGATCGGCCGCCGCGCGCCAATCTTCGAGAGTGGTTTCGGCGAAGCTTTTGGCCGGCGGCCCACCCGCGTTCGCCACGCAGATATCCAGGCGCCCGAAGCGCTCCACCACCGCGGCCACGAAGCCACGCACGTCGTCGTAGGATGTGACGTCCAGCGCCCGCGTCATCACTTCGGCGCCGGTCTCGCGGCGGATCTGCTCCGCGGCGGCATCCAGGGCTGCAGCGCCGCGCGCGCAAAGGGCGAGTTTGGCGCCCTCCTTCGCCAGCCCGCGCGCCACCGCCAAGCCCAAACCACGGCTCGAGGCCGCCACCACTGCTACCCGATCTCTAATCCCCAGATCCATGAATTTAACCGCGCCGCAGATAGTCGTCCTGCCCCGTCAACCAGTCTGTGCGGATCGGACTGAAGATATCCAGGTCGAGTGTGTCTTCGAGCGCCACCGCGCGATGCGGCACATGCGAGGGGATGCGCAGCACCTGGCCCGCGGAAACCACGATGGTGCGGCCTTCTATTTCGAACTCCAGCGCGCCTTCCAGAATGTAAGTGATCTGTTCGCTCTCATGATGGTGTTCGGGAACCACCGCTCCCTTCGAGATGAAAACCTGCGCCACCATGGCTTTTTCGCCCGCGATGACCTTGCGCCAGATGCGCGGATTCAAGACTTCCTTATCGAGCTTGTCCCACGTGTAGTGTTCCATTTGTTAGGTCCGCCCCAGCCATTGTACACGCCGGCGAATTGACAAACAATTGATCTCCGGCCCGCTATACCTCCCGCCCGGCCTTCGTCTGATGGTTGTAGACAGACAAAAAAGCCCGCTCGATAGCGGCCCATGAAAGGAAAGACCCGTGAACCTACGTAAACGATTTGCACTCACTCTGGCGCTCGTAACTCTCCCCGCCCTGACCGCGGTGGAAGCCGGCGCCGCAACCATAACAAGAGGGACCTTCACCCTGCCCGCGCAGGCCTACTGGAACGATACGCTGTTACAGCCCGGCGATTACACTTTGTCGGTCAGCGGAAGCATCTCGGGAGTTCCCACGATCGTCCTCCGGGGCGAAAACGTCAGAGCGACCTTCTTCGCGCCGGCAGGCTCCGGAGATATCTCGGAACGCAGTCTTCTCAAGATCGACGACGTGAACGGAACCTATGTCATCCGGGAGCTCGACGCCGGCCCGTCGGGCAGATCGTATCGGTTCGGCGTGTCCAAGGCCGTCCGGAACCAGACGCTCCGCGGAGAGACGCAGCAGCTAACTGTTCCCGTGTCGCCGGCCGCCGGCTTTTAGTTAGCTTTCAGCAATCGGCTTTCAGCAATCAGCTCGTGTACCAGTGGCACTAGCTGAGAGCTGAAAGCTGAAAGCTGACGCCTGAAAGCTGATCGCTGAAACCTATCCTAGCCCTATCCTGCGCAGCAACTCCTGAAACCGCGGCTCCCCACGCACGCGATCGAAACGCGGCTCCACACCCAGCCAAGTCAGCCAGACATCCCGCTCCGCATACGCACGTTCGAGCAATTCCAAAGCGCGGGCGGCGTCTCCCAACCCGGCGTGCACCAGAGCCAGCCAGTACGCCGAGACATACCGCCGCCGCGACAGACTCTCCAACTCGCCTAGCATTGCAGCAGCCTCACCGGCTTCACCGGCGCAGGCATGCACGTGCGCCAGAGCCGCCAGCACCGCCGGTTGATCGCCCACGCACGTGCGCGCATTGCGCAATTCCACGATGGCATCCTCGGTCAAACCCATCTGCGCGTATGCCAAACCCAGGGTGTATTGCGCGGCGCCGAACTTGGGCTCCATCGCCAGCACTTTCCAGCATTGTTCCGAAGCCCCCTGGAAGTCCCGCGCGACATAAAGACCCCACGCCACTCCCACATTCACTATCGGCGCCAGAGGATCGATCTCTTCCGACCGCCGCAGCTCGCGCAGCGCTTCTTCGGTTTTGCCCGTGGCCGCCAGATGCGCGCCGTAAGCCTGATGAATCAGGGGCGCGTTCGAGCTCAGCACCAGCGCCGTCAGGTACTCCGCCTCCGCGCCGGCCCAATCCCATTCAAACAAGCGCTTCACGGTGGCCAGCGCGGCGTGCGTGTCACCCAGATCCTGCCGCGCATGCAGAGCCTTCAGCGCCATCTCTTTCGCTCGCGGATAGATCTCGCCCGGCGCCGCCATGTTCAGCAATGCGGACAGGCAATGAGCGTCGGCCAGCCCGGCGTAGGCGAACGCGCAGTTCGCGTCCTGCGTCAAAGCCGCGTTGAAATGCGCGACACCCTTGTGCAGATCCTCTTCGGTCAGCTTATGGCAGAAATAACGTCCCTTCAGACAATCTTGCGGAACGTCCGTGCCGGCGCCGGCAGGGGCGGCGTTTGAGTGCACCAGTTGGATGCCAGCCGCTGCACGCGCACTCCCCGCACCGGGCACCTCTTCCACGGAGGCCAGGAAAACGTATCCGAGCCCGGTTCGCGTTTCGATGTAGCGCGCGTTGCGCGAGGTGTCGCCCAGCGCGCGCCGCAACGCGTTCACCGCGGTATTCAGGCTGCGATCGAAACTCACATGCATGCCGGGCCAAAGAAGTTGCGCCAGATCGTTGCGCATCACCAGTTGGCCGGGTCTCTGCAACAGGTATTCGAGAATCTGGAAAGGCTTGCGCTGCAGTTTGATGCGGATCCCGTGTTTGCGCAATTCTTTGTTGTCGAAATCCGCCTCGAAGGGTCCAAAACGCAGCTTGGTGGGAACGCTCATGGATTTTGGCGCGGGAAATGACATGATCGGTTAAACCCTTTCAAATGCTTTGCTTCCAGCATCAGAAACAATTGACGCCCTGCTGATAAACTTCGCCTTCGGTTCGCCCATCTATTGCATAGACGAAGCAACTGCCTCAAAAGGTTCACCCTGGAGAGGTTCATTAAAGGAGAATAACCATGAACGGACGGAAACAGTTAACAATCGGCTTGGCGCTGCTGGGTTTGGCGCTCGGCTTAACCACCGCGCGCGCCAACGCCCAACCGGTGCTGAAGGGGACGTTCGAACTGCCCACGGCTGCATATTTCGGGGATACGCTGTTGCAGCCCGGCCAGTACACCATCTGGACGAGCACGGAAGCGCGGGACCTGGCGCACGTGCCGGCCATCCATCTCAGCGGGGAAGGGATCCAAAAGACGTTTCTCGCGATTGCCAAGCCGGCCCAGGAGTCCGGACGCAACTATCTGGATATCGCCAACGTGGACGGCACCTATGTCATTCGGGCGTTTGATGCCGGCTCCATCGGCGAATCGTTTGCATTCGGTGTGACCAAGAGCGTCAAGAGCAAGGCGCTACGCGCGAGCGCGGAACCGCCGGCCATCGCCGTTGCGGTTTCCGAGTAAGTAGCATAGGCTCTCGCCTGCGTCGTCTTCAGTAAGGGCCCGGCCACGTCGCCGGGAAGTCCCTACTTGACCGGCGGCTCAGTGCCCTGTTTCACCATTCTCGCCACTTCGATGGCGTTTTTCCTGTAGTGCGCCGCGTTCGCGCGGCCCATGCCGGCGTTCCGAAACATAAAACCTCCGGCTAGAAGCAGCAGCGGGCCGCGCAATATCCCCTCGTACGAGAACAACCCGCTCCCGAACGGCGTTGGTGACAGCGCGATCTGCAGGATGTACAGCGCCGCGCCCACCAAAAGAGCCACGGCCAGGCCGGTGCGCAGCATGGCGATGGTATCGCGGCGCTCGGATTCAATGAAGAGTTCCGCGTACAGCCTGCGGTAATAGAGGTGGTTCTTAGTAGCGAGATCGTCCCATTGCGCTTTGTTCCCCTTGTCTATCCGCTCACTCAGCCAGTAGCCAAGCGCCACCACGATCTGCCCCGCGACATAACTCAGAACCACCGCGGCAAGCCCAACGGCCCATGCGGGCAACCCCGATTGATCGATGGAAGCCAGTAGCCTGTGACCCGGCGCATCCAGAGCCAGAAAAAGAAGGACCGCGCCAGGCGGAAGGTAACCAAACACATCCCGGACCAGAATAAACGTGCGGCTGAATTCCAGAGCGAGGCCGCCCCAGCCAGTATCGTCACTGCCCTGATCGGAAGAGTCTTCGTCCGCCATGTTCCATCACCTCGACTGCCGATTGCGAACATCGTAACATATGAATGGTTGCTAACCTGTTGTGTTTCCCGCGACGGAGAATACGATTATGATCCGCGTCAGAATAGACAAATGGCTCTGGGCGGCCCGATTCTTCAAAACGCGATCTCTCGCGTCACGTGCGTGTGAACTCGGCCGGATTGAGTCCAACGGACAACCCGCCAAAGCGTCGCGCGAGGTTCATGCCGGGGATTTGTTGCAAGTGAAGAACGACAGTGGCGACTTTCAAGTGGAAGTGCTGTCTGTCAGTGAATTGCGCGGTCCGGCGGCGGTTGCCCAGACGCTCTATCGGGAAACGGAGGCGAGCCGGGAGTGGCGCCTGAAGCTGGCGGAAGAGCGCAAAGGCCTGCCGCATTTCGAGGCGTTCCGGGTTGGCAAACCGTCAAAGCGCGACCGCCGGAAAATCGACCGTCTTCGCCACAGAGGGTGATGTGGGGATACTCAGCCCTGGGGGGCGGGATTTATCCCGCGCGGGGATTTTATCCCCGCATCGCGCGAATCGACCGGTTGGCGAGTGGGTTCTGGAAGTTCTAGCTCCACAGCGGCCAAGCACGATGTGATACTCTTAAATTTCTCCATGTGCCGGCTCGAGTGAGTGAAGCCTTCGTGCTCCGTAGTTACCCCTTCAAGGAAGCGGACCTCGTCGTCAGCTTTCTGACGCGCGATCAGGGGAAGCTGCGCGGCGTGGCCAAGCGGGCGCGCCGTCCCAAGAGCCCATTCGGCGCCGGATTGGAACGGCTCTCGCAAGTGCGCATGTCGTATTTCCAGCGCGAAACCAGGGAGTTGGTGAACCTGGATTCCTGCGAGTTGCTCGTCTCCCAATTCCGGTTGCTGTCGGATTACCGGGCGGCCGTGGCGCTGGATTATTTCGCGGAAGTTACAGATCAGTTACTGCCGCCTGGTGAAGCGAACGACCGGTTCTTCCGGCTGTTGACGACGGTGCTGGAACATATGCGCGCCCCCGATTCCATTGGCTCCGGGGGCGTGTGGCGCGCCGTCACGTACTTCAGCTTGTGGGCCGCGCGGCTGTCGGGCTTTCTTCCCGACCTGAGTGTGTGTCTGAGTTGCGGCACCTTACTCGCCGACGGCGAGACCCGCGAGCGGGCGTTCTTCCTCCGCGGCGGGGACGGCTTGATGTGCGCCGAATGCCGCCGGGCGGCGGGCGCGGGTAGCTACGAATTGAGCGTGGAATCGAGGGTGATGGCCGAAGAGATGCTGCACAAACCGGTCGCGCAGATCGGCCAGACGGGTTGGACGCGCGAAACATGTGCGGACCTGCGCCGCTTCCTGGTGCAGCAGATCGAGCAGCACGTCGAGCGTAAACTGATGACGCCGCCGGTCCTCGAAGCAGAATAGGCAGCCGAATAGACCCCGAAAAGACAATGTCGTCATTTCAAGAGATCGTCTTCAAGCTGAAACAGTACTGGGCCCAGCGCGGCTGCATCATTCAGGAGCCATACGACGTGGAAGTCGGCGCCGGCACTATGTGCCCGGAGACTTTCCTGCGCGTGCTCGGTCCGAAACCCTACCGCGTCGCGTACGTCCAGCCCAGCCGCCGGCCGGCCGATGGACGCTATGGCGAGAATCCCAACCGCCTCTACAAGCACTCGCAACTCCAGGTGATTCTGAAACCCTCGCCCGCCGATGTCATCGAACAATATCTGGGCAGCCTGGAAGCGGTCGGCATCGACCTCACGCAGCACGACATCAAGTTCGAGGAAGACAACTGGGAAGCGCCTACGCTGGGCGCCTGGGGCATCGGCTGGCAGGTGATGCTGGACGGCCTGGAGATCACCCAGTTCACCTATTTCCAACAGTGTGGTGGCATCGACCTGGATGTGGTGCCGGCCGAGCTGACCTACGGACTCGAACGCCTTACGGCCTTCCTGCAAGTAAAGGATAGCGTCTACGACATCGAGTGGGCGCCCGGTTTCAGCTACGGCGATGTGCGTTTCCAGGACGAATTGCAGTTTTCCGTTTACAACTTCGAGATGGCTGAAGTGGGAACGCTCTGGAAGCTGTTCGACCTGCACGAAGGCGAGGCCGCGCGGCTGCTGGCGGCCTATCCCAAATCCACCCAGGAGGCAGCGGAGAAGGCGCGCTTCCCGCTGTTGCCTGCGTACGACCAAGTGCTGAAATGCTCGAACCTGTTTAATACGCTCGATTCGCGCGGCGCGATTAGCGTGACGGAGCGGGTGGGGGTGATCCAGCGTGTGCGCAAGTTGGCGGTCGGCGTGGCGCACGCGTGGGCCGATCAGCAGGGGGCGGCGCAATGAGCTTGCCTTTTCTGCTCGAAATCGGCACGGAAGAGATTCCGGATTGGATGATTCCAGCCGCGCTCGACAGCTTGCGTACCCAGCTAGAAGGCCTGGGCATCACCGCACGCATGGACGCCACGCCGCGCCGTCTGGTGGCGCGCGCCGAGGGACTGCCCGACCGGCTTCCTGATACCGAAGAGCGCGTGAACGGACCGCGCAAGAACGCGCCCGAGAAAGCCGTCGAAGGATTTGCCCGCAAGCAAGGCGTCGCGCCGTCGGATCTTTCGGTCGAAGGCGAATACTACACCTACCTCCGTAAGACGCCCGGCCGCCGGACGATCGATGTACTTGCCCAAGCGCTGCCCGGCATCATTCTGAAAATCGCGTTTCCTAAAACAATGTACTGGACGGGCAAAACCGGCCCGCGCTTCATCAGGCCAATCCGCTGGATCGTAGCCCTGCTAGGCGACGAAGTGATCCCCTTCGAACTAGCCGGAGTCCAGTCCAGCGACCTGACATTTGGCCATCGCCGTGGGGGGCGGGCTTCAGCCCGCGCGGGACTTCAGTCCCGCTTTGCCACCTACGAACAAACCCTTCGCGACAACTTCGTCATCCTGTCCGCCGACGAACGCCGGAAGAAAATCGAAGACGGGATCGCCGGGATGGGAATCCGGCTGAAGCCCGATCTACCTCTCCTCGAAACGCTGGTCTACCTGACCGAATACCCCACCCCAATCTTGGGCGAATTCGATCCGCAATTCCTCGCCCTGCCCGAAGAAGTTCTCATCACCGTCATGCGCCACCACCAGAAATACTTCTCGGTGGAAGACGATTCCGGCCATCTAGCGCCTCGGTTCGTTGCCGTGATGAACACCAGCGCCGATCCCCAAGGCCTCGTCCGCCGCGGCAACGAACGCGTCCTGCGCGCCCGTTTCAACGACGCCCGCTTCTTCTGGCAAACCGACCAGCGCAAGACGCTGTCGGACCGTGTCGCCGACCTGGCGCACGTAACTTTCCAGGCGAAGCTTGGATCGTATCTGGAGAAGACCGAGCGCGTGGTGGCCCTGGTGAAAGAACTCGGCGGCGACGAACACGCCCAACGCGCCGCGCGCCTGGCGAAGTGCGACCTCACCACCGAATTGGTGAAAGAATTCACCGAACTGCAAGGTGTCGTCGGCGGACTCTACGCGCGCGCGCAGGGCGAGCCCGAAGAAGTCTGGCAGGCTATCTACGATCACTACAAACCGGAGAGCATGGAAGATTCCATCCCGCGCGGCACGACCGGACGGCTCGTCTCCCTCGCCGACAAACTGGATACGCTCCGCGGATGCTTCGGCGTTGGCATGGCGCCCACCGGTTCACGCGATCCGTTCGCGCTGCGCCGCGCCGCACAGGGCGTGGTCAAAATCATCGTCGAGGGCGGTATGACCCTCCCGCTGCTCAGCCTGATCGGCGGCGACCCCCAACTCACGGAATTCTTCGAAGAGCGCATCAAATTCTACTTCCGCGATGTGCGCGGCTTCCGCTATGACGAGGTCAACGCCGCCATCGCCGCCGGATGCAGCGATCTGCCGGAACTCGAAGCGCGCCTGCTGCGCCTGCAAAAGATCCGGCCCTCGCCCGACTTCGAGCCGCTGGCCGCCAGCTTCAAACGCATTAAGAACATCCTGCGCCAAGCCGGGTTCACCGGCGGCGCTTTCACCCCAACCCTGCTGGAACCCGGCCCCGAGAGCGAATTATTTGATGAGATCAATCGCTCCGCCGGCCAACCAATTGAAACGGCGATCGGAGCGCTGCGCCCCAAAGTCGACCTGTTTTTCGATAAGGTGCTGGTGAATGCGCCCGATCCGGCTGTCCGGGTCAATCGCCTGGCCATGCTGCACGGGCTGCTGGAACAATTTCGCACGTTTGCCGATTTCTCGGAGATTGTCACGAACTCATAAGGAGAAGATTTATGAAAAAACATGTTTACCAATTCGGTCCCGGCGGGGCCGATGGCGACGGAACGATGAAAGATGTCCTCGGCGGCAAAGGCGCCGGCTTGGCCGAAATGTGCCGCGCGAATCTGCCGGTGCCGCCCGGCTTCACCATCTCGACGGAGGTCTGCAACATCTATTTCGAGAACCACAACCAGGTTCCGGCCGACATTCACAAGGAAATGCTGCAGGCGCTGGAAAAACTCCAGAAACAGATGGGGCAGACCCTGGGCGACACCGAGAATCCGCTGCTGGTTAGCGTGCGCTCAGGCGCGAAATTCTCCATGCCCGGCATGATGGACACCGTCCTGAACCTCGGGCTGAACGATAAGACGGTCCTGGCGCTGGAGCGCAAGAGCGGCAATCCGCGCTTCGCCTACGATTGTTACCGCCGCTTCATCCAGATGTTCGGTAACGTGGTGCTCGACATCGAAAAACACGATTTCGACCATGTATTCGACGGCCGCAAGAAAAAAGTGAAAGCCAAGTTCGATACCGACCTGACCGCCGAAGATCTGAAAGCCGTGATCGCCGATTACAAGAAGCTGGTCGAGAAGAAAACCGGCAAGCCGTTCCCGCAGGAGGCCATCCAGCAGCTCGCCATGTCGCGCGACGCCGTATTCCGCTCCTGGTTCAACGCGCGCGCCATCCACTACCGCAAGATGAACAACATCCCGGACAATCTGGGCACCGCCGTCAACGTGCAGGCCATGGTGTTCGGCAATATGGGCGACACATCCGCCACCGGCGTGGGCTTCACGCGCAATCCGTCCACCGGCGAAAAAGTTTTCTACGGCGAGTACCTGGTGAACGCGCAGGGCGAAGATGTGGTGTCCGGCGTGCGCACGCCGCAGCCCATCGAGACCCTCAACGCATTGATGCCCGAGGCTTACCAGCAGCTCCGCGAAATCACCACCAGCTTGGAACAGCATTATCGCGACGTGCAGGATTTTGAGTTCACCGTGCAGGACCACAAACTCTACATGCTGCAAACGCGGAATGGCAAGCGCACCGGCCCGGCGGCCGTGCGCATCGCGGTGGACATGGTCAACGAGGGCTTGATCAGCAAGGAAGAAGCCGTCCAGCGCGTCGATCCGCAGCAGCTCGATCAGCTTCTGCACCCGGTGCTCGATCCGGCTTCCAAGAAGTCGCTGGCCACCATCGCCAAGGGACTGCCGGCGTCGCCGGGCGCGGCGGTCGGCCGTGTGGTCTTCACCGCCGATGAGGCCGTGAAACAAGCCACTGCCGGACCCGTCATTCTGGTGCGAGCCGAAACCGAGCCGAACGACATACACGGCATGGAAGTGGCTAAGGGCATTCTCACCTCCCGCGGCGGCATGACCAGTCACGCCGCCGTTGTGTGCCGCGGTATGGGAACCCCGTGCGTAGCCGGCGCGGGCGACATCGACGTCAACGCGCAGCGCAAGGACATCACCGTGTCCGTGAACGGCAAGAAGATGACGCTGAAGGAAGGCGACTGGATCTCGCTCGACGGTTCCACCGGCGAGGTGTTCGCGGGGCAGGCCAACACGCTCGACGCCGATCCATCGTCCGGCATCATGGCGACGTTCATGGGTTGGGCGGATGTATTCCGCGGCGGTTTTGCCGTGCGCGCCAATGCCGATATTCCGCGCGATGCCAAAGCCGCCCGCAAGTTCGGCGCGGAAGGCATCGGCCTGTGCCGCACCGAGCATATGTTCTTCGCCGAAGATCGCATCGCGCACATGCAGGCCATGATCCTGGCGCAGGACGAGAAGAGCCGCCGCAAAGCGTTGGCGAAGCTGCTGCCCATGCAGCGCGCCGATTTTGCCGGCCTGTTCAAAGCCATGGACGGCTTCCCCGTGCTCGTCCGCACGCTCGATCCGCCGCTGCACGAGTTCCTGCCCAAGCGCGAAGTGCTCATGGTCGATCTGGCCAAGCTGCCCGCCGCCGATTTGAAGGCCAAGAAGGAAATGGTTAGCCGGTACGTGCGCCTCGGCGCCACCGTGAAGGATTTGAAGAAGGTCCTGACCGGGTTGCTGGAGCGGGTCGAACAGCTTCACGAGTTCAATCCCATGCTGGGCCTCCGCGGCTGCCGCCTGGGCATCATGTATCCGGAGATCACCGAAATGCAGTCGCGCGCCATTTTCGAAGCCGCCGTGCAGGTGGCCAAGAAGGGCGTGAAAGTCACTCCGGAAATCGAGATCCCGCTCATCGGCTCGGTGGAAGAGTTCGCCAACCAGAAGGCGATTGTGGTGAAGGTTGCCGAGGAAGTGCTGGGCAAGGCCGGCATGCCGGACTTTAAGTACAAAGTCGGATGCATGATCGAAATTCCCCGCGCCGCACTTACTGCCGACTTAATTGCTAAGGAAGCCGATTTCTTCAGCTTCGGAACCAACGATCTGACTCAGACTACCATGGGACTCTCGCGCGACGATTACACGAAGTTCCAGAAAACGTATGAAGACGCCAAGATCTTCAAGCACGATCCCTTCGCCGTGCTCGATCAGCAAGGCGTAGGTAAGTTGGTTGAGATGTGCGTCAAGCTCGGGCGCCAGACCCATCCCGGCCTTGATATCGGCGTCTGCGGCGAGCACGGCGGCGAGCCCAATTCTGTGCAGTTCTTCTATCGTGTGGGCCTGAACTACGTGTCATGCTCGCCTTATCGCGTGCCGATCGCAAGGTTAGCGGCGGCGCAAGCGGCCATTTCCGGCGATAAGTCGGAAGCCATGCGTACCGCGTAGGTTACACCGCTCGGTAGCACAGGCTTCAGCCGGTGAGGGGTAGGCCTTTAGTCCTGCCCCTTTCTTTTCGGGGCGCGGGAGCGATAATCGATCCATGCGCCTGACAGCACCCGTACCCCCGGCCTTGGCGGTCATGGTCGGCCTGAGCGCCGTCTTCGCGCAGCCACAGTTGTCGGTTCGCGATGCCCCCCTGCCGAATAACTTCGGTGGCGCCTCGGTGACCATCGCCGGTCAATCACTGCCGTTCTTCTATGCCAGTTCCACGCAGCTCAACGTTCAGCTTCCATGGAACCTCCCGGATGGCGCCAACAGCATCACCGTGGGTAGCGGAGGCCTGTCGGCAACCGCAACATTCAATGTGGTCACCGCCGCGCCGGGCATCTTCACGTATGGGAACAATCTCGCGGTAGCCCAGAACCAGAATTACACGCTCAACACGGCGACTAATCCCGCCAAGGCTGGCAGCTATGTTACCGTCTACCTCACCGGAATCGGACCGTTGGACAACTCGGTCGGTCTGGGGCTGGCTACCCCATCGCAACCGCTGTCGCAAGCGACCACTTCAGCGCAAGCGACCGTCGGCGGCGTATCAGCCCCAATCGCCTTCATCGGCATGACGCCCGGTTCGGTCGGACTCGCGCAGGCCGATATCCAAATCCCGCCCGGCCTTGCTCCTGGCACTTACCCCGTCCAAATCCAGATGGGATCTTTCCTCAGCAACGCGCCGATCATCAGGACGAACTGAGGCAGTTCCCCCCGTCCGCAGCCGTTGCTACCGGCCAAGCTCTCGCCAGCAGCATTGCTCGACCTCGACCATGATGTCCTGAATAGTCGCCTTCTCCAGCCACAGATGACGGTCGCGCGTGTAATCGCCGCTGCCTGCCCGGTATATGCGCAGGAAGCGCGCCACTCCATCCGCGCCCAACTCACGACCGCGAATCGCCAGCGCGTGCCGTTCGAATTCCTCGTCAGTCATGTTAGCGGCCTGCAATCACGTACGGACCTCTCGATACCAGAATAGCGGGTTCTCCACCCTGATACGCAGCCCCCCAGCATGCCGCCTGGCGAGGCGCAGGAGGTGATCGTCGGTCGTAAGGAGGACTTGGGCGCCACCCCGCTCAGCGCAGGCCAGGTGGAGCACGTCGAAAGCGCCGAACCCGAGGGTCTGCAGAAACTCGGCGCGAATCGCATCTTGGCGGTCCGGCGTGACGATCGCGCCGCCGTGCGAATGTACTTCGGCGGCGTCGCGCCGCCGGTCCGGGTCCGGATTTGCGACCGATTTCGATTGCCAGCACCGCGCTACTCACCCAATCTGCCCGGCCGTCACGAATCAACCCGAGAATGCCTTCAACAGCTTCCGCCTCCCCGCGGATACGAGGCTGGCTCTGGTCATCGGTAAGCCGGCTCAGGCAGCAGGCATCCAGGTAGATTCTCACCCAGGCGGGCAATTACGCGTCTTCGTTATCGCGGATCTGGTCCGCGATTTCCGGGCGGTGGGAACCGCACCGGCGATGTCTTCGGCGCGCAGAGCCGGGTACGAGCGCCGCAGATCCTGCGCACTCATTCCCAAACGCCGGTTTTGCTCAAGTACCCTAACCTGGATGCCGGTGCGTACGATACACGGCTCGCCCCCACACACTCCCGGCGTCGACTCAATGCCTGGGAAAGTGTCGTCCGAATCCGCCGCTGCACGAGTTCCTGCACGAGCAAGCTGGCAGTAGTGGATGAATCCGAATTCGCGGCGCATAAGCCACGTCGGTCACCCAAGCCCGCCCCGCGCCGCGCCGGATCAACGCCCCGCCAACAGCCCCGACCGCACCAACAACGCATTCGGGTCCGGGTCCCGCCCCATGAACTTCCGGTACAGCTCTGCCGGATCGTCGCTGTCCCCGCACGCCAGGATGGTATCGCGGAATTCCGCGCCCGCCTCCGGGCTGAATATCCCCTGCGCGCGGAAGCGCGTGAATGCGTCCGCATCCAGCACTTCGGCCCACTTGTAGGAATAATAGCCCGCGCCATAGCCCACCGGGCTGGCGAACAAGTGTGTGAACGCCGCCACCATGGCGTGATCCGGCGGCAGCGGCGCGGGCGAGTATTGCTGCAGGATTCCGCGCGCGTACTCGATTACGTCGCCATCCCGCGCGGGCGCGTAATCGGTGTGCAACGCCAGGTCCACGAAGCCGAAGCCCAGTTGCCGCATTTGCGCATTGGCGCTGCGGAAATTGCGTGCGCGCACCATCTTCTCGAACAGCGCACTGGGGATCGCCTCGCCCGTCTGGTAGTGACGCGCGAACAGGTCCAGCGGTTCGCGTTCCCAGGTCCAGTTTTCCATGATCTGCGAGGGCAGCTCCACGAAATCCCAGGCCACGCTGGTGCCCGCCAGGCTGCGCACCTCCACGCGGCTCAATAAGTGATGCAGCAGGTGACCGAACTCATGGAAGATGGTAGACACTTCATAGTGTGTGAGCAGCGCGGGCCGGTCCGCCAGCGGCGGCGTCAGGTTGCCGCAGATCAGGCCCAGATGCGGCTTGAAGCCGTTGGGCATCGGATACCCCGTGATCAGCGCGTCCATCCACGCGCCGCCGCGCTTGTTCTCGCGCGGATACCAGTCCGCGTAAAACCCGCCGATGAAGGCGCCGTCGCGATCGTGCACCGCGTAATAACGCGTCCGCGGGTCCCACACCGGCACGCCCGGCTCCTCCCCCACGCGAATGCCATACAGGCGATGCACCGTCTCGAACAATCCATCCACCACGCGCTCCAAAGGGAAATACGGACGCAGTTCCTCCTCGTCGAAATCGTACAGGGCGGCGCGCTGCTTTTCGGCGTAGTAGGAAACGTCCCAGGGCTGCAGTGCGAGCGCGTCGGAACCCTCCAGTCCGCGCCGGAATTCCAGCAGATCGCGGTTCTCGCGCGCGAATTGCGCCTCTGTCTTGCCCTTCAGGTCTTTCAGGAATTCCAGGGCGCGCGCGCCGGTGTGGGCCATGCGATCGTGCAGCACGAAGTCCGCGAAATTGCGGAATCCCAACAGCTCCGCTTTCGCCTGGCGCAGTTCCAGAATGCGGCTCAGCAACCCGCGATTGTCATGTTCGCCCTGGCTGGCCCGCACCGCGTACGCGCGGTACATCTTCTGGCGCACCGCGGCGTCGTCCAAGTACATCATCACCGGCGTATAGCTAGGCGCTTGCAAGGTGAATCGCCAGCCGTCGATCCCCTTTTGCATGGCGCTGGCGCGAGCCGCGTCCACGGCCGATGGCGGCAATCCGGCCAGCCCGGCTTCATCCGCAATCACCAGTTCGAAAGCGTTGGTCGAGTCCAAAACGTTCTGCGAAAACTTTGTCGTGACCGTCGCCAGCTCGATGTCGATGGCTTCCAAGCGGGCCTTACCATCGGCGTCCAAGTCCGCGCCGTGCCGCCGGAATGTGTCGATGGTCTTCGTCAGAAAGCGCAGCCGCGTGCCGGCCAGCGCGCGCGCCTCCCCGGTCGCCGAATACGATCGGATCGCCTGCCACAGCCCCGCATGCAGAGGAATACCGGAATAGAACGCGCTGACCTCCGGCTGTACCGCGTTGTACACCTCGCGCAGCTCCGGGTAGGTGGCCACCGATTCCAAATGCCGCACCACCGCCATGGCCTCGTCCAACGGCTCCGCGATGGCATCCAGCGCCATCAAAGTGTTGTCGAAAGTGCGCGGCGCCGGATCGGCCGCCAGCGCATCGATGCGTCCGCGCGCGTCCCGCAGCAGTTCCGCCACAGCCGGCCGCACATGTTCGGCGCGGATCTGGTCGAACGGTATCCTGAAAGACAGGTTCAGCAGAGGATTACTTGTCGCCGGTTCTGACATTTCCACCTAGAGATTAACAGAAAGCCGATCGCTGAAAGCTGCCGGCTGAGAGCTTATAATGTACAGTGCAGCCGCCCACGATGCATTCCGAACCCGATGGCGCACGTCCACAGAGCCTCTACGCACTGGTAATCTATCTTCCCGACCCGCTCGGCGCCTACCTCGACGATCTGCGGCTGGAGATAGTTCCGGGCTGCAATCCGCACGCGCACGTCAGCGTGCTTCCGCCGCGCCCTCTGCCGGTGGCTCCCGACGCCGCCATTGAAGAGGCTCGCGCCATCGTCGCCGGTTTGGAGCCTTTCGATGTCGAATTGGGCCCGATCCGGAAATTCGACGTGACGGATGTCGTCTACATCGGCGTGGAAGGCGGCGCCGAGCAATTGCGCCACATGCATCGGAGCCTTAACCAGGGGGCGCTGGCTTTCCCCGAGCCGTTCCCCTATCACCCGCATGTCACGCTGGCTCAGGAAATTCCGCCGGGCCGCGTGGAAGTGGTGCGCGAATTGGCCGCGCGCCGGTGGCGCGAATTCCAGGGGCCGCGAAAGTTTCGCGCCGAGACTACCATGTTTGTCCGCAATACTCACGGGAATTCGTGGGTCGATCTGGCGGGCGGGCCGTTGCGCGCGGCGCGGGCGGTTTAGAAAGCATGCCGCACGAAGACCCGCGCGTCTACCTGGCCGCCGAACGCACGTTTCTGGCGTGGATCCGCACCGGCCTCTCCCTGATGGGTTTTGGCTTCGTGGTGGCGCGCTTTGGCTTGTTCCTGCGCGAAATGGAATTCAGCACGCACCCGCTCAGCCTCCATTCCGCCCGGTTCACGCTGTGGTTAGGCACCGCACTGATCCTCATCGGCGTAGTGGTCAACTTGTTCTCCGCGCTGCAACACATTCGCTTCGTGCGCGCCGTGAAGCGCGGCACCGAAGTGGTCGACCGTCCCGTGACCATGGCGGTGGTCATCGCGCTGATTCTCGCCGTCACCGGAATCGCCATGACGATCTACCTGGTATTCGTGCGATGACTCGGCGCGCCCTGCTGGCTTCCCTGCTCTGCCGCCCATCGCGCGCCGCGGGCTCCCCCAACGGCAAACGCATCGTGCTGCTGAGCGGCGACGACGAGTACCGCTCCGAAGAAGGATTGCCGCAATTAGCGAAAATCCTGTCCGCGCGGCATGGCTTCGATTGCACCGTACTTTATGCCGTCGATCCAGCCGACGGCACAATCAAGCCGGACCTGCATACCAATATCCCCGGACTCGAAGCGCTGGATTCCGCCGGCCTGCTCGTGATGCTGCTGCGCTTCCGCGACCTGCCCGACGGGCAGATGCGGCACATCGTGGATTACGTGGAATCCGGCCGCCCCATCGTAGGTCTGCGCACCGCCACGCACGCCTTCGATCTGAAGGGCAGTCCCACCTACGCGCGCTACAGTTGGAACGGCAAAGCGTGGGATGGCGGCTTCGGACGCCAGGTGCTGGGCGAGACCTGGGCCGGTCACCATGGTGAGCATGGCAAACAAAGCACGCGTGGCATACTGGCGAAGGACGCGGAGAAGCATCCTATCTTGCGCGGCATTCGCGATGGCGATATCTGGGGCCCGACCGATGTCTATGAGGTGCGCCTGCCGCTGCCGGGCGACAGCCGTCCGCTGGTGCTTGGCCAAGTGGTGGCGGGCATGCACCCAGACGATCCGCCCGCGCCGGGCAAGCCAAACGATCCCATGCTGCCGATCGCCTGGGTGAAGAGCTACAAGTCCGCGCGCGTTTTCACCACCACGATGGGCGCCTCCCAGGATCTGCTGAGCGAAGGCCTGCGCCGCATGATCGTCAATGCCTGCTATTGGGCGCTTGGAATGGAGGCCCGGATTCCGGAGAAATCCAACGTCGACCTGGTGGGCGATTACCATCCGTCGCCATTCGGCTTCGGCGGGTACCGGAAGGGCGTCCGCCCTCAATTAATCAAATACACCGTGCCATCGCCTTCCGGCGCGCCAGCGTGCCCCCCCCTTTCCTGAAATCGGCGCTCAGGGCTGCAGCGCATATACCGTGCCGCAACCCGCGGTTGAGATAGAGCAAGATCCACCAAACTCCGTGGCGCCAAAAAGCGTTCCGCCCTCGGCCATAAAGACACCGCCAAACGGACCGTAACCATCGGTACCGCCGGTAAAACCGTGGAGCGTCGTTTTAGTCCACCGGCCGCCCGCGGACGCTGGCGGAGTCAATGAGAACACCGTGCCGCAGCCGAGGTTGGCCAGACAAGTTGCATTGCGAATCCCGCCTTGAAAAGTTGTGCCGTAGAGAACTCCCCCCGCGCCCATCGCCACACCTGCGGCGGGCATCTGCCCGTCTCCGCCGCCGACAAAACTGTAGAGTACGGTCTCGATCCACGCGCCACCGCGCGATGCTGGCGGGGTCAAGGAGAATACCGTGCCCGCGCCGGAAGCGCCGCCGAATTCGGTGGTACCGTAGAGCACCCCGCCCTTGCCGAACACCACGCCTCCACCCGGGCCGACTCCGTCGGCATCGCCGGCCGCGGCGCCAAAATTGTAGATTCTGGTTTCACCCCAGACGCCATCCGGCGATACTGGCGGCCTCAGCAGGAACACGGTACCAGCGCCGTTGGTCCCGCCCAAAGAGGTCGTGCCGATCAGCGTCCCGCCCGTGCCGATCGTAAGACCCGCAATGGGATGAGCACCGTCGGCGGGGACGCGTTGATCGTCGACGTGGTCGAAGTAGTGAAGCACGGTCTCGGTCCACAATCCTCCGGGCGGGGTCAACGAAAACACGGTGCCGCACCCCCAGAAATCCGAAACACAACCACCACCGAATGAAGTTGTGCCATACAATTCTCCGTCCCCGCCGACCGCCAGACTGCCATACGCATTTTCCCCGTCCAGGGGGCCGGCGAAGCTGTAGAGAGTAGTCTCGGTCCAAGAACCGCCCGGGAATGCGGGTGGCGTCAATGAATACACCGCGCCGAGCGTGTTCAACTTTCCAGGCCCACCCGTCGCGCCGTACAAAATGCCGCCCGCGCCCATCGTCACACCCGCTGCTGGATATGCTCCGTCGCTGCCACCGGTAAAGTTGTAAAGCGTGGTTTCAGTCCACGCGCCGCCCGCGGAAGCCGGCGGGGTCAGTGCGTACACCGCTCCGTAGCCCGGCGTGCCGCCGTACAAGGCCGTGCCATACACCATGCCACCGCTGACGATTACCCCCGCCGTGGGCTGCGACCCGTCGCTGCCGCCGGTGAAGCGGTAAATCGTCCGCAGCCCTGTTGGCGGCTGCGCCACGGCATAAGTTGCGACGATCGGGAGCGCTGCCAGCAGCGTTGCCCCCTTTGCCAGCGCTGCGCGCCAAGTGGCCATTTGGTTTACCCCTGTAAGATTCTGCGCCGCTCGCTCAGTTCATGTCAAGGGTCCCCGGCCGGGCCGGTACTACTGCCGTGCCGATTTAACGTGCAAACGCGCCCCAACCTGTGGTACATATAGATTTGGAGTATTGGGCGGGTTTTCCTGACCTGTTCTTGCTAGCGTTCGGCCTTTCCACAGATTCCCTCCGGTAACCCGGCGTCAACAACGGTAGCCTGAACTGCCTTGCCATTGACGTGGTGATCGATCGGTAAATGCGCGACAAACCGGGCGCTCCACGGCTTGAAGTTTTGGTTGGAGACTTGTCCCCCCTGCGATTTTTGGAGTATTCAATTCCCCATGGACAGCGATAGAAAGTACAGACAACCGGGTTATCAGGACTCGGGTCGCTCGGATTTCAGAGACCGCCCCCGCGACGATCGGCCGCGCACGCCCGGCCCCAAACCGCCGCTCGACATAACCGGTCCGCGCCTTCCGCGCCTGGTCCAAGCGGTTACCGCGGCGCGCTGCTTCAATTGCTCCACGCAACTTCCCAGCGGCGTCGATTGGACCGGCAACTGTCCGAAATGCAACACCGCGCTGCATTGCTGCAAGCAGTGTTCCTATTTCGAGCCATCCACCCGATTTCAGTGTCTGAAGCCTATTCCGGTGCGCATCGCGCTGAAGGACAAAGCCAACGAATGCACGCTGTTTTCGCCGCGGGTCACCGTGGCGCGCGATGGCAACGCCTCGGCGCCGCCGCCCAGCCCCATCGTGGATGCCCCCACTTCGCCCGACGCCGCCCGCAGCGCGTTCGACAAGCTTTTCAAGAAGTAGCCGCCCTCAGGGAGTCTGCTCCGCATGCGGCGCCGCAGTGTTCAGATACTTGTGATACCCCAGATCCTCCCCGGTTAACAGCTTCGTCGCATAGACGATCTGGCCCGCGTGTCCCGCGAAGTGTTCCACCACGGCGTAGATCGCCTCCAGCACTGTCACGTCATAGCCCTGCACCATCAGTCGCTCCGTCAGACGATCCGGCGCAACCCGCTCGATGACGCCCGCGGCTTCTTCTACGATTTCGCCCAGCAGCGCCGCCAGCCCGGCCGCCGCCAAGCCGCCCCGCGCGGCGAATTCCGTGTCGCGCTGGCGGATGTCCGGCTGCCCACCGACCCCGGCCACGATCCACTGCCGCACATTTCCGCTCAGATGAAGCACCAGGTTGCCTACCGCGTTCTCATTCTCCGCGCCGCGCGCCCAGATCCGCTCCGCCGTTAGCCGGCCCAGGCAATCTGCGATCCGGCTCATGTGCTGCCGAAGCTTGCGCGCGGAATAATCCAGAAACAGGCGATCGCATGAGTCCATACCCAGCCAGGATACAACACCCGCCCTTCCGCCGCTCCGTGCTAGATTGTTCTCGTGACACGACCAATGACTATGGGAGTTATCGTCGGGAACCGCGGATTCTTTCCCGACCATCTCGCTAAAGAAGGGCGCGAGGAGATCGTCAAAGCCCTCACCGCGGCGGGCATCGAGCCGCTGGTGCTCAGTCCGGAAGAAAGCAAGTACGGCGCTGTCGAAACGCGCGTGGAATCGCGCAAATGCGCCGACTTGTTTCGCGCCAATCGCGACCGCATCGACGGCGTCATCGTCACCCTGCCGAATTTCGGCGAGGAGCGCGCCATCGCCGACACGCTGCGCCTGGCCGACCTGAACGTTCCCGTGCTGATACAGGCCACGCCGGATTCCGCTTCGAAAATGTCCATTAAGTTCCGGCGCGACAGCTTCTGCGGCAAGATGTCGGCCTGCAACAACCTCTCGCAATACGGCATCCCCTATTCCATCACCAGCCAGCACACCGAAGCGCCGGATTCCGATATATTTCGCAAAGATCTCGATTGGTTCGCGGGAGTCTGCCGCGTCGTGAAAGGACTGCACCGTGTGCGCATCGGCGCATTGGGCGCGCGCCCGGCAGCCTTTAACACCGTGCGCTACAGCGAGAAGATTCTGGAGCAACATGGCATTTCCATCGAGACCGTGGACCTGACCGAAATCCTCGGCCGCATCCACCGCATGAAAGACTCGGACGATGCCGCGCAACAGAAACTGGCCGCCATCAAGAGCTATGTTTCAACCAGCGGCATTCCCGACGAATCGCTCCTCAAGATGGCCAAACTCGGCGCGGTCGTCGATAGCTGGATGAAGGAAACCGAAGTGGTGATGAGCGCCGTGCAATGTTGGACCGCCATCGAAGAGTACTTTGGCGTGGTCCCCTGCACCGTCATGAGCATGATGTCGAACGACCTGCTGCCCAGCGCCTGCGAAGTGGATATCTGCGGCGTTGTCGGCATGTATGCGCTGCAAATGGCTTCCGGCACGCCCAGCGCGCTGCTCGATTGGAACAACAACTACGGCGAAGATCCCGACAAAGCGGTCTGCTTCCATTGCAGCAACCTGCCCAAACATTTCTTCGCCGACGTGCGCATGGATTTCCAGGAGATCATCGCCGGCACGGTGGGCAAGTTAAACACGTTCGGCACGTGCGTCGGCCGGGTGAAGGCCGGGCCGATGAGCTTCTGCCGCGTCTCCACGGACGACCGTACAGGCAGGCTGCGTTCCTATGTTGGCGAGGGCGAATTCACCAACGATCCGCTCGACACATTCGGCGGCGCGGGCGTGGTGCGCATCAATCGCTTACAGGATCTGCTGCGTTATATCTGCCTGAACGGCTACGAGCATCACGTGGCCGCGAATTTCTCGACGGTGGCCGGCATGGTACACGAAGCCGGATCGCGCTACCTCGGCTGGGACATGCACTGGCACAAGTAATTAGCGTGGGGCGGGCGTCCACGCCTGCGGCGGGTCTCCAGACCCGCCTTGCTGTGCTAGCCTAGTCCGCGCAACGCCCCCGCAACCGCCGCCACAATCCCCACCGAACCCGGCGTGTCGCTGTGCACGCAAATCGTCTGCACGCGCCCTTCACCGATCAACCGCAACGCCTGTGCCGCCGCATCCGCCGGATCGGTAATCAAAGCATCGGCGAACTTCCGCGATCGCAAACTGCCATCTGCCTCATATCGCCGGTCCGCGAATCCCTCGGCCGCCACGCGAAATCCCATCTCCCGCCAAATATCCAACATCAAGGACCCCGCCAGTCCCACGAGCACCAATTCCGGTGCGCCGAACCGTCCGACACCCTCGGCAATCGCCCGCGCGACCGCCGGATTCTTCGCCGCGACGTTGTATAACGCACCGTGCGGCTTCACGTGTACCAGATCGCCCGCAATGGCGGCCAGCGCGCCGATCTGTTCGCAAACCGTCTGCGCGATCTGTTCCGCGGACAGCGCCATCTCCACGCGTCCGAAGTTGGCGCGATCCGGATACCCCGGATGTGCCCCCACCGAGACGCCAAACCGCCGCGCCATTTCGACCGTGCGCCGCATCGTAGCCGCATCGCCCGCATGCCCCCCGCAAGCCACATTGGCCGACGTGATGTGCGCCATCAACGCCTCCTCCAGCGCGCCATCCGCCAGTTCGCCCATGTCGCAATTCAGATCGATGGTCATGCTGCGTTCATCTGTGTTCACCTCTTGCTCAAAATCCGGTTCGCCTCTATGCCAGGATCCGGTCCCGCAGACCGCCGTAGGCGAATGCACGCAGCAACTCCTTCGCATAGAGGTTGTATGGAAACCCGAGTTCGATGCGGCTGGCGTCGTCCAGCGTATCCAATTGGTCCTGTGACAGCGTCAGTTCGAAACTCGCAAGATTGTCCTGCAACTGTGAAAGTTTTCGCGCGCCAATAATCGGAATCACCGGCACGGCGCGGTAGCGAAGCCACGCCAGCGCGACCTGCGCCATACCGCGGCCCGTCTCATCGGACACAGTCTTCACCGCCGCCACGATGCCGCCGGTCCGTTGTTGCTCCGGCATGAACTCTTTCATCATGTCACTGCTCATACGGCCGGGCTCGGACGATCCGTGGCCGTGATACTTGCCGGTCAGCACACCGCTGGCCAGCGGCGACCAGGCAGTCACGCCGACGTTCAGAGCTTTAGCCATGGGGATCAGCTCCCGCTCCACGGTCCGTTCGATCAGGCTATACTCGATCTGCAACCCGATGAAGGGCGACCACCCCCGCAGGTGCGCCAGCGTGTTCGCCTGCGCGATCCACCAGGCCGGCGCATCGGAGATGCCCACATAGAGCACCTTGCCTGCGCGAACTAAGTCATCCAGCCCGCGCATGACCTCTTCTACCGGCGTCATCTGGTCCCAGATGTGCACCCAATACAGATCGATGTAATCGGTCCGCAGCCGCTGCAGGCTGGCCTCCACCGCCTGCATCATATTCTTGCGTTGGTTGCCGGCCGCGTTCGGGTCCGTGCCTGGAGCGGCATTGCTGTATTTCGTGCCCAGCACCACGCTCTGGCGATGGCCCTGCATGAATTCGCCGAGGAACGATTCGCTGGTCCCGTTGGTGTACAAGTTCGCGGTGTCGATGAAATTGCCTCCGGCCTCGCGGAAGGTTTCGTATACCGTTCGCGCCTCGTCCTTGGCGGAGCCCCATCCCCAAGCGTCGCCGAAGGTCATGGTGCCCAACGCCGCCTCCGAAACGCGCAGTCCGCTGTTGCCCAAAAGTCTGTATCGCATAGGATTCTCCTTCATTTTAACGAACACGCACGTCCGGCAGCGCCAACCAATACCGGAGGGCGCGACAGAAGAGTGGAAAGGCGTGAAAGGCTCAAAGAAGGCTGGTAGAGCCTTGCGTACCCGGTACGCGAGTTGCCGGCCGTCCAAGCGCCGGTGTTTGTACACCTTCCCGGATTCGGGCTGGGCTTATTGCTTGTGTTTTATCGGCGTCCATCGGCGTTCATCGGCGGCCAGATATGCTTTTGCTCCGGTTCAACGCGAACATCAAAACCGAATATTGGCCGCCGATGAACGCCGATGAACGCCGATAAGACCAGTGCTGGGAGCGCTGCGACTCGTACGGTATGCGGGATTCCCATTTTTGTGTCGCGCACCAATACTGCAAGGCGCGACAGAAATGGGGATGACCCCCGCGGCCTGTGACCGCGTTCCCAGTAATCCTCCACATTGCGGCTGAGGCAAAAGCAGCGCAGGCGACGACCGCATTGGCGCCGCGAACGGTCCGGAACCTGCCGGTCTGCTCAATGGAAACGCGGACCGGCATTTCCAACGCCTCCAAGTCGAAGCACTCCGTCCCGTGCCATGCGGCAAGTCACAGCCACTAATTCGCCCGGCAGCACGACTCTCGATACTTCTGAAACTCGGCCACTTCCCTCTCCGCCTTGTGCCGTGGTCCGGAAACTCGCGGTGACCGTGTTGCCGCTCGCCCCTTCCGGCGCATTGCAGAGGGTTATCGACCGTGCGTGTGCTAGCGTGGAGACTTGTCCTCCGCCGTACTCACATCCGGACTCGCACCGCCCTTGCTGGCCGCCCTGATCGGCATAGCCGGCGTGTTCCTCGGACTGTGGCTCACCACCGCCGGACGCCGCACGCGCTTGGTAATCCCCTTCAGCGCGGGTGTGCTGCTCGGCGTGGTGTTCTTCGGACTCCTGCCGGAACTGGTGGCGGAGACCGGCTGGGCCGTAACCGGGATTTTCTTTTTCACCGGTTACGGCCTGCTCTTCTCGATCAACCGCTTCGTCGCCCCGGTTTGCCCGACCTGCGCGCACGATCACGCCCATGAGGCCTGCGACACGGTGCTGCACGGATTCGCCGCGCCGCTCATCGGCGCCATCATGCTGCACGCGTTCTTCGATGGCTGGAGCGTGACGACCGTGCAACTTTCTTCGCAGCGCGGCATCCGCATCGCCGTGGCGATGGCCATCGTCCTACACAAAATCCCGGAAGGCCTGGCTCTGGGGGCTATGGCGCGCGCGTCCGTCGCGTCACGCTCCGCCGCTGTTTTCTGGAGCGTCCTGGCCGAAGCGATGACGCTCGTAGGCGGTATCTGCGGACTGGCCATCGCCCCCAAACTAGGCACCGCCTGGATCACTGATCCGCTGGCGCTGGCCGCCGGATGGCTGTTCTACCTGGGTGCGCGCGCGGTCCATGAAGAATGGAAACGGCGCGGCCCTGTGCCCGCGTTTATGACCGCGCTGACCGGCGTCGCGGGCGCGGCAGCTTTGCAGCAGGGCGTGCGGGCCTGGTTCCGGTGAGAGCGTTACGATAACCAGAGGAGGGATATTCCATGTTGTGGAAACCTGCCGTCTTCCTTTTCACGCTGGTTGCGATCCAAGTGCCCGGCGCTGTGCTCAACGTAACCTGCGTCGATGCCACCCAGGACACAGCGACGCTCCGCAATGCGATCGCCCAGAGCCACACCGGAGATGCCATCCATATCCATGAAGTCTGCCTCGTGAACCAGACAATTGTGCTGAGTGGGAACCGCACTTACAGTGGCGACTCTCGAACGGGGACAATTATCCGGCAGGCCGATGGCTCGAACTTGCCCGCGCTGCTGGCGTCGGATAGCTGGGCGCTGGACTCCGCGGCCACTGGTGAACCCATACGCATCGCGCATCTGACTCTCGATGGCAACAGCGCCAACAACGCCCGAACCAACGCCCTGGTGATACGCTCATGGCTGACGGTCATTGAGGACCTGCAAGTCGAGAATGCTCCGGGAGACGGAATTCAGATCACCAATCTCAGCAAGAACAACGTTCCGCTTCAGAATACACAGGTCAATGGGACTTTGAGCGACTGTTTCATCACCGGATCCGGAGGAAACGGCATCCACGTGGTGGATACGGGCAACAGCGTTACGGATTGGAACCTGCTTGACTCGTGGGTGGCCACTTCAGGACAGTCGGCCATCCTCATGGACAACGCCGCGGGTTGGAGAATAGCCGGCAACCACCTGTATGGCGTACCGCAGCATGGCATCTTCGCCAGCCGCTGCTACGCCACCGCAATTGAGAGCAACTATATTGAGGACTTCGGCGATTCGGGCGGCAAGGGTAACACCTGGTACGGGATCGCCTGCACGGTTCAGGGTGGCGCGGCCTCGGTGCTCAGCGCGAACAAGGTGTTCCAGTTCAACGGCGAGCCTCCCAGCGGCAGCTTCGTTTACATTGGTGTACCGCAGGTGAACTATGGAACAGGCGCGCTAGACGTCGTGAACAATACCATATTCGGAGCGGGAGGAGCGTCCGATACCGGGCTGTCTTACCAACTCGGCGCGGGCGCCGGTCTACTCGTGCTCTCGCGGGATAACAACGTGCAATCCGCCGGTAACCCGCGCGCCGTGGGTCCCGGCGTGACGTTGATAGCAGGATACTGACAGGTGGATGCTTATTAACCGTTGGGGATTCCCGACCGACAGAAACCGCTCCCTGACGGTCGCGGCTCAGTAAACCGTGCGCAATCAACGCGAGCACCACCGAGCCGCGACCGTCAGGGAGCGTTTTCCCCAGAGCCGTTAAGCACCCCAGACAGGTTTCGCATGCCCGCCAACTGCGTCTGCTACGATAGAATTTCCCCCTCCCTATGCCCCTGCGCTTCTACAATACGCTCACGCAGCAAACCGCCGAATTCTCCCCGCAGCGGGACAACACCGTGCGCATGTACACTTGCGGCCCCACCGTCTACGACTACGCGCACATCGGCAACTTCCGCACCTTTACGTTCGTGGATCTCCTGCGGCGATGGCTGCGCGCGAGCGGCTTCCAACTCGACCACGTGATGAATATCACCGACGTGGACGACAAGATCATCCGCAACGCCGTGGCGCGCAACCAATCTCTGGACGATTACACCGCGCACTACAAACAAGCCTTTCGCGACGATTGCGCGCTGCTGCGCTTAGAAACGCCCGAACACGTCACGCCGGCCACCGAGCACATTCACGAAATGGCGGAGGCTATCGCGCGGCTTACAGCGGGCGGCCACACTTACTCGAGCGACGGCTCTATTTACTTCCGCATCGCCACGTTTCCGGAATACGGCAAATTGTCGCACAACGATTTCAGCGGCATCCGCGCGGGCGCGCGCGTCGATTTGGACGAATACGAAAAAGCGGACGCGAGAGATTTTGCCCTGTGGAAAGCCCCCAAGGAAGGCGAGGTTTTCTGGGACGAAAAGATCGGCCCCGGCCGGCCCGGCTGGCATATCGAATGTTCCGTGATGGCCATTCAGTATCTGGGCGAGACGCTGGATATCCATGCCGGCGGCGTGGACCTGATCTTCCCGCATCATGAAAACGAAATCGCGCAATCGGAATCGCTCACGGGAAAACCCTTCGCGCGCTTCTGGCTGCACGCCGAGTTCCTGATGGTGGAAGGACAGAAGATGTCCAAGTCGCTGGGGAATTTCTTTACCCTGCGCGACATACTCGGCCGCGGCTACCAGCCCGAAGCCGTGCGCTATCTGCTCGCTTCGGTGCCTTACCGCAAGACGCTCAATTTTACCTTCGATGGGCTGCAATCCGCCAAAACCGCCATCGAGCGCCTGCGCAATTTCAAGCTGCGCCTCGAAACCGGGGTTTTCGCCGACGGTTTGAACCCGGCGCTTGCCGATCGAACAGCCGCCGCACAAGCGCAGTTTATCGCCGCCATGGACGACGATCTGAATACGGCCGAAGCGCTGGCCGCCATGTTCGAGTTTTTGAGGGAGATCAACACCGCCATGGATGCGGGCGACATGCGAGTGGAAAACCGCCCCCCCGCGCTCGAGTTTCTGGCCCGATTCGATTCCGTCTTCGCCGTGTTGCAGCCTACCGTCGAAAGCGGGCAGATCGGCGACGCGGAAGTGGAAGCGCAGGTTCAGGCGCGCAACGACGCCAAGAAGGCGCGTAACTTCGCGCTATCCGACCAGATCCGCCAACAGTTGCTGGAACAAGGCGTCATCTTGGAAGATACTAAGTCCGGACCGCGCTGGAAGAGGAAGTCATCGTGAAGATACAAACCAAAGCGGTGCATGCCGGCGACCGTAAGAGGGCCGGCGCGCACGTACCCGCCACGACTCCGATTTATACCGCCTCCAGTTACTTCTACGACAGCATGGAGGAGTTGGATCGCGTCTTCGGGCAGGAAGATCCCGGTTACTGTTACGCGCGTTACGACAATCCAACCAATGCCGCGCTGGAAGAACAGGCCGCCGCGCTCGAAGGCGGCCACGGCGCGCTGGCTTGCAGTTCCGGCATGGCCGCCATCCACATGGCATTGCTTGCGGCGCTGGCCGATCGGCGCAAATCCGTGCTGGCCGCCAATGCGCTATACGGCGCCACCGTCGGTCTGCTGATGAATGTGATGGAGGCGGCCGGGGTGAGCGTGCGTTTCGCGGATGTTTGGGACCTCGACGCATTTCGCAAAGCCATGGAAGAATCGAAACCCGGCTGCGTGTTGGTGGAAACGATTTCGAACCCGCTGCTGCGCGTCGCCCCGATCGACCGCATCGCCGAAATTGCGCGGGAGGCTGGCGCCGCCTTGATCGTCGACAACACTTTCGCCACCCCCCTGCTGCTGCGGCCACTGGAATTGGGCGCGAATTTTACCGTGCACAGCGCCACTAAGTACCTGGCCGGCCACGGCGATGTGATGGGCGGAATCGTAGTCACCGACGCGGCGCATTACGAGGGCTTGCGGGCGCTCGCGCGTACCGTCGGTCCGGCGCTCGGCCCCTTCGAAAGCTATCTGACCATGCGCGGCATCAAGACGCTGCCGCTGCGCATGGAGCGGCAGTGCGCCAATGCCTGCCGCGTGGCTTCCTGGCTGGCGTCCCACCCCGCCGTCGAACGCGTGTATTTTCCGGCGGATCCCGCGCACCCGGACGCGGCCGAGATCCGCCGTCTGCTGCCGCCCGGACTGTACGGCGCCATAGTCAGCTTTGAGTTGAACGGCGCAGGCCGCGCCGAAGTGTTCCGCTTCATGAACGCGCTGCGCATGATCGTGCGCGCCACCTCCCTGGGAGACGTGCACAGCATGATGCTCTATCCCACGATGAGTTCGCATCGCGAAATATCGCCGCGGCACCGCGAACGAATGGGCATCCGCGACAATCTGGTCCGGCTTTCGGTGGGCATTGAAGCGGTGGAAGACATCCTCGCGGATCTGGAGCAGGCCCTAACTACTACCTAATTGCAACACTAAGCGTATTGTCTTATGATTTGGACATGGGCCAACGAGCAGCGACGTTTTTAACCTCCGAAGAAGAACAAACCCTCCGGCAGTGGACACGCGCTGGTACGAGTGAGCATCGGATGGTCGA
>Ga0187871_10000575_pt1 | contig 34925 bp, 26 predicted proteins | sample June2016WEW_16_1_FD_132988 | JGI IMG/M metagenome (GOLD analysis project Ga0187871, IMG submission 132988) | Peatland microbial communities from SPRUCE experiment site at the Marcell Experimental Forest, Minnesota, USA - June2016WEW_16_10 | ecosystem: Environmental > Terrestrial > Soil >...
TCGAGAAAATCGAGGAACAGGGAACTATCCGGCAGCAGATTGCGGATCTCGCGCGGCGCCCGTTCTCCAGTTATCACTGTCACTCCCGTTGCAGCTTGATACTCAACTACGCCGCGCGTCCCAGCCAAACGCAATCGATCGTCCCCCCAGGTGGGCGCGATCTCCGGCCGGAAATAATCCATGTGAAGCGCGGCGGTTCCGCGATTGTCGAGCTCAAAAATGGTAGCCGTCGTGTTTTCCAAGTCGCGCATTTCGGGATGGCCGACGCGTCCCTCAAATGAGACCGCTTCCACCAACTCACGGCCGCTGGTGAAGCGCATCAGGTCAACCATGTGCACACCGATGTACGGAATGGTCCCGCCATAGCTGGAGCGGTTTCGCATCCACTCGGCACGCTCGCCCAACTTGTAAGACTTCTGCGCTGCGATCTGCGCTACCTCGCCGATCTCGCCCGCTTCCACGATCTGCTTCATGGCGCGATAGCGCGCTTCAAACCGCATGGAGAGCAGCATCGTCAAGTGGATGCCGCTCTGCGCGACGGCCTGCCGGACGCGATCGAGATCCGCAACCGTTAAGGCGAGCGGCTTTTCGGCGACGATATGAATCTTCCGCTTTGCGCACTCCAGAATAATTTCGGTGCGCTCGCCATTAGTACCACAAACGCCGACCATGTCGAGAGTTTCGCGGTTCAGCAGCTCACGCCAGTCACCGTACCGCCGAGCTCTCGCGCCATGTTTGCCTTCCGCGACTTGCGCCACCAGCTTCGGATCGGGGTCTTGAATGGCCACCAATTCGACATCCGGCAGGCGGTCCATCGGATCGAGGATTTCGCTGATGTGTCCTTCGAGGCCGATCAGGGCGATCCGTACTTTCTTCGGAAGCCGCACCATCTGCCCCGCTGCAATCTGAGGAGCCAGCGCAGCGCCGATAACCCAGGCACGCCGCGACAGTTTCTGCATGCTGCGATTCTTACATAGTCGAGGCGCGGAGCGAGCTCACTCATTCCGTAGCGCGATCATCGGATCAATCCGGGACGCCTTCCGCGCCGGCAGGTATCCGGCCAGCAGCGCGGCGCCCACAAGAATCGCCACAGCCAGCGCGAGCGATAACGGATCGTTGGGCTTCATTCCGAATAGAAACGATTCCACCAATTTCGATGTGGCCAGCGCAGTCGGCACACTAACCGCAAGACCCACTGCGGCTAGCACGCAGACCTCGCGCAAAATCATCCAGACCACTCGGCCGCGCTCGGCCCCGAGCGCCATGCGAATCCCGATCTCGCCAGTACGACGCGCAACGTTATACGAAACGGTGCCGTAGAGACCGACGCAAGCGATCACAAGCGCCAGAATCGCAAATCCGCTACACAATTCGGCGAAGGTGATTTCCTGGTTGATGGTGCGGTCGATATCCTCGGTCTGGCTTCTTATCTCGGAGACCGGCACGCGCGGATCAGACCGGCGAACCGCTTCGCGCACGGCGTTGGCGTAGCGGAGGGGGTCGCCCGACGTGCGCAGCGCGAATACCATCGCATCCGGCCGTGGGAAGCCTTGGTTGTATGGAATGTATGCCACCGGAGGGATGACATTCGTCAGGCCGCCATAACGCGCGTTCTTGGATACTCCGACGATCTCCATGTCGCGGGCAGTTGCCCCGTCGTTCGATAGAATCAGGCGCCGCCCTAGCGGATTCCGATCGCCAAAATTGGCTTTGGCAAATACTTCGTTGATCACAGCAACGGCCGGCGAGCCGGGCCGGTCACGCTCCTCGAAATCACGGCCCGCCAATATCGGAATCTGCATCGTTCTGAAGAATACCGCGCCAACACTCAGAATACGGGTGCGCGGATCGCGTGGCGCACCGGCTACACTGAGGTCCAGCCCGGTCCCCGCCTGAATCAGCGAATCTTCCGAGAGACTGGCTTCGCGGACGCCAGGAATTGCGCTGAATCGTCTGCGCAAGTCGGCGTAAAAAGCGGCAATCTCAGGATCTTTGTGTCCGGCCTTCCGGGCGTCCAATAGAAACAACAACACATTCTCGCGAGTGAATCCGAGGTTGATCGATTGCAGATTCGAGAGAGTCCTCACGAAGAGCCCCGCGGCAACCAACATCAGCAGAGAAATCGCGATCTGCCCGGTCACCAGCACATGGCTTAAGCTGATGCGTCGGAAAGAGTGCGGTTGGCCAGCTCGCGCTTCCTTCAATGCCGGCATCACATCCACACGTGTAGACTGCAGTGCCGGAGCCAGGCCGAACAGTACGCCCGTGAGGATGGAAAGCGCGGCCGCCACGCCGAGCACAGGCCAGTTCAATTGGGCATGCAGCGTGAAGTTCGCGTGGCCATTGCCCAGCATAAGCGTAAGAAAACGAATCCCCCAGATCGCGAATACTATTCCAAGAGCTCCACCCAGCGATGCCAACAGGACACTCTCGGTAAGCAGTTGACGCACGATGCGAAACCGGCCCGCGCCGACGCTCATGCGTAGCGCGATTTCCCGCCTCCGCGCCGCGGCGCGCGCCAGCAGGAGATTGGCGACATTGGCGCACGCCAGCGCCAAGATCAACGCGACCATGGTCATCAATACGTAGAGGGGCTTCGAATACTTGCGGCGCAGGGTCTCCAGGCCGCCCGCGCCTTCTTTCACCACTAGCTCGGGAAGATTCGCCCGCTGCCGCTCATTTGCCGCTGTGCCCGCGACCCATTGATGAAACGCCGGAGCGAGCGCAGCCTGCGCTTGAGCGATACTGACCCCGGGCCGCAATCGGCCCATAATGTGGACCCAATAGTAGTGGTCATCTAAATACCGCTCGGGTCTGAAACCGAACTGATTGCTCGCGCCCAGCAGCTCGTTCGTGTGTATCGGAAGGTAGACGTCCGGAAGCTCCGCGGGATCCACTCCGAAGAATTCGGGCGGCGTCACGCCTACGATGGTGAAGGGCAAGTTGTCGATCTGGATCTTCTGGCCGGCTGCGTTCGCAGCTTCCCCGAATCGCCTTTGACTGAACGCGTAGCTGACGACGGCAACCGCGGGTGCACCCGGCCGGTCGTCCTCGGGATTGATCAACCGCCCGGCCGCGGGCGGAACTCCGAGTCCACGAAAATAGTCGCCCGACACGGTCCAGCCAGCGGCAATGCCGGCTTGTCCTCTTGCTACCAGGTTCAGAATTCTCACTTGCCAGGAAGGGTAGTGAGCAAACACCGTGGAGAACACGGTGTCGTTTTTGCGGAAGAGTTCGTAAGCCGGGTAGGGGAAAATGCCGCCTGTTTCTCCCCCTGAATCAGCCCAGGAGCTGCCGCTCATACCGAGCATGACGGAATTGTCCCCTGCCTTCGCGTGCCAGTTCATGACTACCAGCGATTCCGGATCAGCCACCGGCAGCGAGCGCAGCAGGATGGCATCCATGAAACTGTAGATCGCCGTATTGGCCCCGATTCCCAGTGCCAGCGACATTACCGCTAGCAACGCGAAGAGCCGGTTCGCGGCCATGGTCCGGAACGCGTAGCGCAAGTCTTGGCCAAGTTGCTCGAGCAGCGTCCAACCCCACGCCGCGCGGGTGTTTTCCCGAACCAAAGTCACATTTCCCAAATCGCGGCGCGCGGCCCAGCGCGCTTCTTCGCCGGCCAGCCCTTGCGCCTGGCGGTCTTCCGCTTCCTCTTCCAGGTGGAACCGCAGCTCCTCGCGCAGTTCATCTTCTTTGCTCGAACGCCGCCGCAGCCAACTCAATTTGCGAAAGAAGGAGCTCATTCGGCCTCCTGATCGGCTGGCTTCAAGACCAGTCCCATCGCGCGGGCAAACGCTTGCCATTTGGATTGTTCGCTAACGAGCTGTTTCTTGCCCCGCGGCGTGAGGCGATAATACTTGGCTCGCTTGCCTTTGTCGGATAGCTCCCAGGAGGCGGCGATCCAGCCTTGTGCTTCCAGACGGTGGAGTGCCGGGTATAAAGAACCCGTCTCTACCTGGAGCAGTTCTTCTGAAGTCCGTTGTATGTGTTTGGCGATGGCGTGACCGTGGCTGGGCCCCGCGACCAGCGTGCGAAGGATCAGCAGGTCGAGCGTGCCTTGCAGAAGTTCAACGCGCGACGGCGTCTTTGAGTTCATTGTGTAGACAGACTACCATATATTCTGTAGAGTGTCTACTGTCCCCTCGCTGACGCGCGGGACTACCTCAATGGCGCTGCAGTTCGTGCCAATCCACCAGCGCCGTGGCTGAATAATTCTTCCCGTGCGCCACTTCCACCTGCTTCGCACGTGCTTCCACCTCAGCGGCCTCTTTCTTTCGATGGACCTTGCGCAGCAGCTCGGCATAGTTCAACAGGCATCCGGCCAAATCGGGATGCGCCTTGCCCACGGATTGCTCCCAAATACCTATCGCGCGGAGATATGCCTTTTCGGCATCCGCATAGCGCTCTTCGAAGCGATAGATCTGCGCCAGATTGTTCAGCATGGCTGCTACTTCGGGATGTTCCGGCCCCATCGTTTTCTCTTCGATGGCCAACGCGCGTGAGTATGCAGCCTCGGCCTTTTGATACGCGTGCTTTTCACTCTCGATGAGCGCCAGATTACTCAGCACGCCCGCCAATTGATAATGGTCGGGGCCGAAGGCCTTCTCGTAAATCTCCAGAGCCCGGTCGAACAGCGGCTTGGCTTCCTTGAACCGGCCTTCATCGCAGTACAGCACTCCCAGGTTGTTGCTCGCATTCGCGACTCGGGGATGTTCGGGACGGAGCGCGCTTTGAAGCATGGGAATCGCCCCTTGCATGAGCTGTTCTGCCTTACTGAACTGATGCTGCACTCGATACAACTCGCCAAGCCGCAGCATGCTATCCGCCACATCCGGATCGCTGGCACCAAGAGCGGCGCGGCGCAATGCCAGCGCCCGGCGGTAGGATGCCTCCGCTTCCGCATAATGCCCCACTGAGTACTGCAGAAACCCCAGATCATTCAGCGTTGCGGCCACGCCTAACTGGTCCCGAGTTTTCGCTTGCTCGCGGATCGCGAGCGACTCAGTATAGGCCGACTCCGATTCCCGATAATGGCCCTGCCGAAGTTGAATCCAGCCGACTGCGTCCAGCGTATCGGCTACGCTGGGATGGTTTGGCCCGAACTCCGAACGATGGATCTCCAGCGATTTGTTGGCCAAAACCGCAGCTTCTTCAAACTTGCCTTCAATGCCATCCAAACGGGCGTGATTAAGAAGGATGGCCCCCAGCAGCCGAGGCGCCGGGTGCAGGCCGATGGCTTTTTCGTAAAGCGCGCCCGCCGCGGAGTAATCGCCCAGAACTTGCTTCATCAGCGCCAGTTGGTACATACTCTGCGCCATTCTCGAGGGTTCTGGAGACGCGCCTGCAAGATCCAGAGCCGACTGAAACGAGGATGCCGCCTCGGCATAACGCCCTTGAGCTTCGAGTTGCTGGCCTTCGGCTACGAGATGCGTCCATTCCGCGTCTCCGGCCATTGACGCTGTTGGCGCTGACACGCAACAAGTGAGGATTCCCAGCGTAAGCCCCACAGACCATTTACGTTTCGCTACTTGCGGCGCCATCCAACACCTCCCGGACCATCGCCTTCTGATAGGGGATCGTCAGACTCAGGTCTCTACCTTAGACTTGCGGGATCAAAATATTTCTACAAGATGTCTATTTGGTTGCAAATTGATACCGGTCATTCGAACGTCATCATGGTTTCGGGTGGGTGGTGATACGCTCGAAATCGTGACTACTAGGGCGATAGCTCTTTTTTGCATCCAATTGCTGGCGATCCAAAACCTGGGCGCGTGGGGCTTGCGCGGCCATACACTGGCGAACCTGGCCGCCGTTGAGGCGATCCCGCAAGATGGCCCTGTTTTCTTGAAGGCGCACAAGGCCTATATCGGCCACTTGGGACCGATTCCGGATACCTGGCGCAGCGTGAGCGAACCATTTCTGCGTATTTCGGAAGATTCGAATCATAGCTGGTATACCGAGGGATTCGATTTCATTCCTGAGCTGCCCCGTTCGCGGACCGAGTTCATCTTGCGAGTCTATGACGAGTATCTGCGGACCGTGAAGTCCGATCCTGACCGCGCGAAATTGTTGAACATCCGCTACACCGGCCTTGAGGCCTACTCCATCATGGAAGGCTATGAGCGGATGAAAGCCGGCATGCGGCTGTATCGCCGCGTGGACAGCTCCAATTTATACGCCGTAATCTCGCCGCTGTATAAGGATTCCGCGCAGGTGAAACAGATGCTCGCCAACGACGTCGCGTTCTACATGGGATGGGTGGGCCACTACGCAGCCGACGCGGCCATGCCGCTGCATGATTCCATCCATCACGATGGCTGGTCCGGCGACAATCCCAAGGGCTACACGCGCGACCCGAAAATTCATGACCGCTTCGAGTCAACCTATGTTGAGCTGATCGGCGCTACAGAAGCGGATCTGCTCAAATACGTCTCGAAGACGCCGCGGTATTTGGATGATCCCTGGCAGGCTACATTAAAGCATTCTCTAGACTCCCGCAATTTCGTGGAAGACGTTTACCGCCTGGATCTGCGCCACGCTTTCGAGAACAAGGACGACCAGGAGGCGCGTGAGCTGGTATTGAAACGCATGGCCGCAGGCGCCGAGTTCCTGCGCGACCTCGCGTACACGGCGTGGATCGACAGCGCCAAGCCGGTGCCGCCGGTCAAACCCATTGACCGGCCCGAGAATCCGGACAATCCGAAGTACAATCCGGCCACTGGTTCGGCGCCGGCGCCCGCGAAACAATAGCCATGCTCGGAACATTGAGATCTAGCGCACTTTTTCTGGCAGCAATTGTACCGGCATTCGCCCAAACCGCCTCGCTCGATTTTCTCAATCACAATCGCCCGGTATTGGACGCTCACAATTGCTACCCCTACGAAGGCCGCTGGGCAGACCGCATTGACCGCGCCTTGAAATCCGGGTTTCCAATCAGCATCGAACAGGACTTAGCTTGGAATGCGGGCCGGGTGGTGCTGTCGCACGAACCCAAAACCACGGGCTCCCAGCCTTTGCTGCGCGACTACTTCTTTGAGCGCGTGCGCCCTGTCGTCGAGAAAGCCCTGGCGGATGGCAATCGCGGCCAATGGCCGCTGATCATCCTGCATTTCGATTTCAAGAGCACGGAAGCGCCATTGCTCCACGCAGTTTGGAACCTGCTAGGCGAGTACGAAGGCTGGCTCACAACCGCTGTCAAAACCGCTGATCCCAGCCAGCTAGCGCCGTTCCAGCCGAAACCGATCCTGGTAATCACGGAGGATTCCGACCAGCAGGAGGAAGTGTTCTTCCACCAGGTTCCCGTGGGCGCGAAACTACGCGTGTTCGGCTCCGCCCACAGCATTGCAATCGAAGGAAAAACGCGCGCGGAACGCATCCACTTGGCCGCTACCTTGCCTCCGAAGAAACTGATCTCAACACCGCCCACCAACTACCGGCGCTGGTGGAACAATTCGTGGTTTGTCGTGGAGGAGGGCGGCCAAAAGCAGGCCGGCAATTGGACCGCGGACGATGACCGCCGCTTGCGCGCGTTAGTGGAGCACGCACATCGCCTGGGATACTGGATTCGATTCTACACGCTTGATGGTTTCGCGCCGGCCGACGATCAAGGTTGGGACGATGGCTATAACTTCGGATCGCGGGAAGCAGTTCTGGCACGCTGGAAGGCCGCGTTGGCTGCGGGCGTCAATTTTATCGCTACAGACCAGTACGAAGATCTGGGCGCCGTTATGAAAATGGGCCGCTAGGTCTAGCGCGGTGGAAGTTCACGCGCCTTCTGGCGCTCCGCAATCTCCTCGGCCGTGAGGCGGGCATCATAAATGGATCGCGGTTCGATAGTCCGTGCCACCAGCGTAGCGGTAGCCACAGCCAAAATCATCGGAGCAATGAAGGATCGGTCCCTCCCGGTGAGCTCCATCATCAATATCACCGTCGAGATCGGGCCTTGCGTGGTAGCCGCGACAACCGCTGCCGCGCCCAACAAAGCGAAAAGGCCGGGTGGTACACCTGGCCAAATCCAGGACCACGCGTGCCCCAACACTGCGCCCAGCAACGCGCCGACTGTGAGTGTTGGCGTGAACAATCCACCGGGCGCGCCGCTGCGCACGCACAGCACGGTAGCGGCCGGCTTCAGCGCAAACAATATCAAAGCCAAGGCTGGCGCTACCTGATTCGTGAAAGCCAGTTCGGAGATATCCTTGCCATTGCCCAGCAACTGAGGAAAGCGAATGGAGACTAGGCCCAGCAGTCCCAGCGCCACTACTGGAGCAATCAAGCGGCGCCAGCCTTGCGGCTTGGTTTGATCCGCCCAGGTGACAGCCCGCACATAGCCCACAGAAACCAAACCTGCAATCGGCCCCGCCAACAGTGCCCAGATAATTATCGAAGGCGAGCTGGAATAAGTCGGGATTACATATGTTGGAACATCCGGCAGGAACAGCCATGAGACGGCTGCGGCAACCACGGAACAGAGAAGCGCCGGCAGCACATAGCGTAGCGCCAACACGCCCCGCATTACCTCCAGCGCGAACAGCGCTCCTCCTAGAGGCACTCCATACGCAGCGCTCATTCCAGCTCCCGCCCCGCAGGCCACCAGAAGCCGGCGCTGTTCATCGGACAATCGTCGTCGGTCGGAAAAGAAATTCGCAAATACAGCGCCGGCTTGCTTGGGTGCGCCTTCGCGGCCGAGCGATGCGCCCATGCCGACGATGATCACCGAAAGGACCGCGCTGCCCAAAGTGCGCAAGGCGGGCATGCGCCCGGCGTGGAACCAGATAGCCGCTGTGGTATCAATTCCGTTGCCACTGGATAAAGTTCCCAGGATAATTTGCCCGGCGCCCGTTACCAGACCTGCACCCAAAAGCACCAGAATGTGGCGCCAAGCAGCTGAATGCTCGGCAGCCTCCAGCAAATTAGTACCAGTACCACTCCACACAAGGTGCTGCACCGTTTCGAGCAGTCGCGTTAAGGCGACCGCCGCTAAACCGGTGCCCACGCCGGTGAGCAATACTGCCAACCAAAAGGATATGGCGCCGGAATGAGCGAGAGTGGAGGGTATTCGGTCCCGGTTATCAGTCACTTGCATCTGCGCGTCCCTCAGCAGACATTAGTAAAACACGCTCTCATACCAGGACACCAGTGGCGGACGAACGAAAAACTGTAAGCCAACTTGCTTCTACCGATTTCGTAACATTGTTACTGATTCGTTTATTTCCGAATACGGATCGAGAATTGCCCTGAGGACCTAGTGAGCTCAATGGGATCCCTGTACGAAAGATAGGTTGCATCGTCGTAACCGAAATGTTTTACTGAGTTTCGCTGCAATTTCTCAAGCGAACGAATAACTTGAGAATGGACAAGCGAGTAGTGACGTGGGATACGACATAAAATTATGACTCAGAAACAGCGGGCGCTCCCCAATCGAGAGGTTTATCCTCCAACGACATCCTGGGGAGCTTGGCGCGCGACGAAACCGTCTCGTGTTCCAGTGGTCCTAATCGTCGATGAGGACCTTGGTTTCGTCTGGTGGTTGGGCCAGATTTTTAGTCAGGCCGGCTGTCAGGTTGTGCCAGCTTTGAATTCCGAACAGACTGATTCTCTTGCCCGGGATTTGAACTTGAAGGTAGATGTGATTGTGGTCAATCCGGAACTAAAGGGCGTTTCCAAGGTAATAGGAGCCTTGAGTTCCACGCGGCATCCTAAGATCGTCGCCATCCGCAACCATAACAGTGGTGTTGCCTGCGCGTTAAAAGCCGACGCCACGCTGGAACGGCCTTCCGGTTGGGGCCCGGTTTCCGAGCAGGAATGGTTGGGATGCGTGCGCAGGCTTGTGAAAGACGTCCAAGCCACTAGCGTCGCGTAATTTCCGTTTCGCTCTAAAAGAAACAGCGCAAGAAATCGCCTCCCCGCTCAGATTGTCCAAGAGTTATCATCGAATGGCAGCAATGTCAGTCGACCTTACCGACCCGGTCTCCCCCCGGACCCGCCTGCTAGTCCTTTCCGTCTGCGCCCTCGCGGTTGCCGGACTGACGATTTGTGAACGACTACTCGGCCCGAAAGTTTCGCTCGCCTCTCTTTTCTTCCTTCCACTGTTGGTAGCCGCGGCCTTCGTACCGCGCTGGATGATCTTCTTGCTGGCCATCGGGCTGGTACTGGAACGCGAGATATTCGGGCCCTTTGCGTGGGATCAGACTGCGCCGGTGCGCGTGAGCTTGAGTCTGGTTGCGTTCACGGGAGCCGCGCTGTTTGCCGGCGAACTGGTTCGAAACGGCAGGATCATGCGCAGAATGCAGGAGGAAGCTCGGGCCCGTTCGGACGCCGAAGGCGAGGCGCGCGCGCTGGTGGAGAGTAGCCCGGCGGCCGTTCTGACGGTGGATTCGGAAGGTAAGATTGCCAGGGCCAATGAAGCAGCCCGGCGGCTGTTGGGATTTGCGCAGGGGTCTCCGGAAGGCGAAGACATCGAAAAATATATTCCGCTGCTCGCCAAACTTTTGCGTTCGAAGCCCACCATTCGCGTGATGCGCACGGTGGTGGAGGCTAGTGGCCATTTGCGCAGCGGCGAGACATTCTACGCGCACATTTGGGTCTCCTTGTATGATGGCCGCTCCGGCCCACGCTTGGCCGCCATCATATCCGACGTCACCGAGCAGCTTCGCGACCGCGAGGAGAGCGGTCTGCGGCAGCTATTGAGCAGTTCGCGAATCATTGCAGGCGCGGTTTCCCACGAGATACGGAATCTCGCTGCTGCGGCATCCGTCCTGTATCAGAACCTGAACAACTATCCTGGCGTCCGGAATAATGCGGACTTTGGCGCTCTGGGCAGCGTGATTGAAAGTGTTCTGAAGCTATCGTCCCAGGATCTTGAGGATGATAGTGAAGAGGTTTTGGAAGGCGTGGATGTCTCCGAGATTCTGCAAGAGCTGCGCACCATCATCTCGCCAACGTTCGACGAGGCCGGTGCCAGTCTCGAATGGGGAATCGCCGCGGCGCTGCCACATGTGCGGGCGGACCATTCCGGTCTTCTCCAAGTGTTTATCAACCTGGCTCAAAACAGTTGCCGCGCGCTGAAAGGCCGGCCCGAGGGACAGCTCCATATCAGTGCGGACCGGCTATCCGGCGAATCCGTCATCGTCCGTTTCACCGACAACGGGCCCGGTATCTCTCCCGCGGACAGGATGTTCCAGCCCTTGCAATCCGGAGCTTCGTCCACTGGCTTCGGGTTGTTCATATCGAGAGCGATTATACGAACCTTCGGCGGCGAGCTGCATCATACCCAGCAGCCGGGGGAATGTTGCTTTGTGGTGGAGCTTCCCACCGTTGTGGCTCAGGAAAGCGCTCATGCCTGAAACACATGCCTGAAATACATGCCTGAAATACATGCCTGAAGCAACGCGCATCGTGCTGATCGACGATCACGCCTTATTTCGGGAGGCGATTGCACGGTTGCTCGCGGCGCAGACGGATATCGAGATTATCGGCGAAAGCGCGACCGTCGGCGAAGGGTTGGAGATTGTCAAAACCCGGCCGGTGGATATCGTGCTGCTGGACATTAATCTTGGCTCCGAACAAGGCGGCGCGTTCTTGAATCTGGCGCGCGCGGAAGGATTTTCCGGGAAAGTGCTGGTGGTCACGGCAGGCGTCAGCAAGCTCGAAGCCAGCCGTCTGTTGCAACGCGGATGCGCGGGAATTTTCTTGAAGCATGAGCGTCCGCAGCTGCTGATTGAGAAGATCCGCGAGATCATGAAAGGCCCGGGCGAGTTCGACGAGCAAGAGGCCACCATTAGCGTCGCAACAGAACTTAGTAGTGGCGATCCGGAAACCGGGCGTCCTCTCACGCCGCGCGAACGTCAGGTGTTGTGCGGCGTCTTCAGTGGCCGGACCAACAAAGAGATCGCGCATAAATTGAACGTTTCGGAATCACTCATTAAAGCTTTCGTCCAGCAGCTTTTTCGAAAGGCCGGTGTTCGCTCACGGGCGCAATTGGTCCGCGCCGCCGTTGAACGCTATTGGAAGGAACTGGAAGAGGATTGCGAAGGCACCTGGAACTGAGCGCCCTACTTGGCGCGGGCCTTCTATTGCGCCGATGGCGCGGGATGGCTCAGAGCCCGAACTCCCGCTGTGCGGAACTCATGTCGCGATATCTGAACCGCAACACCTGAAGTTTCTTTACGAACAATGCGCCCCCGCATTACTAGCTTCAAGGCGCAGACGCCCTCCAACAAGAAGGGCCATTCCATCGCCAACTCCACGCGGCCATGCGCGGGGAGAGCGTCGCCGGCGTCAAAGAAAATGCCTCCGCTGCTGATGTTCATCGTGCGTCCGGTTCCGAAAACCTCAACGCGCCCCTTTTTCAGCAACTTATATTCAATTTTCAGTATGATGGGATACCTTTGGTGTAAACGCTGATCGGCTGAATTGGTTTCCGACTGCCGGCCACGTGCCAAGGCGGGAGACATTTTCCCTCCAAAAAAATAAGGAATGACGTCGTTATATCATCTTTCACTGTCTCCCGTCAATAGAAATGCAAAAAACAGCGCCTATTTAGGCCTGTAAGAGACTGTCAGTAAGGTGACAGGACGTTACACTGTTGGCTGCACCAGCGCCGTTCATTCCAGGCTTATCGCACCCGGGCGGAAAATCTCCCCGCGCGGGCGGGTTCACAACCCGGCCTGAGAGATGAACTTACTGTTCATGTAGGCATCCAGCGCTTCGGAGCCGCCTTCCGATCCGTAACCGGAATCCTTCACACCTCCAAAAGGCACTTCGGGCAATGCGAGTCCTACATTGTTGATAGAAATCATACCGCTCTCGACGGCTGAGCCGATCAAGTTAGCGGTCTTCGCGGATTTGGTCCATGCGTAAGCTGCGAGGCCATACGGCAGCCGGTTGGCCTCAGCCACTGCCTCATCAAACTCCGCGAACGGGATCATGACAGACACGGGACCGAACGGTTCGTCGTTCATCACGCGGCTTTTTTGAGAAGCATTGGTCAGGATCGTGGGCGCGAAGAAGTAACCTTTGTCTCCGATCCGGTCGCCGCCGGTTTGGATTTCTGCGCCCTGGTCCACCGCATCCGAGACGAAGCCTTCGATGGCCTGCAATCGGCGATCATGCGCAAGCGGTCCCATAGTTGTGCCGGCTTCCAGACCGTCGCCCACCTTAACCTTGTTGCTCGCACTGATAAATTTATCGACGAAGGAATCGTACACTTTTTTCTGAATGAGAAACCGCGTGGGCGAAATGCACACTTGCCCGGCATTGCGGTATTTCGTGGCCGCCATAACCTTGGTGGCGACATCGAGATCGGCATCGTCGAAGATGATTACCGGCGCGTGACCGCCGAGTTCCATGGTAGTGCGCTTCATGTGCAAGCCGGCCAATGCGGCTAAACGTTTGCCGACCGCGGTTGAGCCCGTAAAGGAAATCTTGCGGATCACCGGATGCGGGATCAGGTATTCAGAAATGTCCGAAGGCACGCCGAAAACCAGATTGATGGTTCCCGGAACGACGCCCGCATCACTGAAAGCGCGGACCAGTTCCGCACATGACGCGGGCGTTTCCTCCGGCCCCTTGAGAATAATTGAGCAGCCGGCAGCCAGCGCGATGCTGATCTTGCGCACAGCCTGATTTATGGGAAAGTTCCAGGGTGAGAAGGCAGCCACCGGACCAACCGGCTCTTTGACTACTAGCTGATAGACCCCTTGGGCGCGCGCAGGAATTACGCGGCCATAGGTGCGGCGCGCTTCTTCGGCGAACCAATCGATGACATCGGCCGCGGTCAGAGTCTCGGCTTTGGCCTCCGCCAATGGCTTGCCCTGCTCTGTCGTCAGGGTCCTTATGATGGTATCGATTCGGGAACGAATCAGATCGGCTGCCTTGCGCATGATCTTGGACCGTTCGAAGGCGGAAATCTTGCGCCAGGCATGAAAGCCTTTCTGCGCGGCATCCAGCGCGAGATCTAGATCGGAGCGTCTTGCATTGGAGACGGTGCCAATGGCTGCTCCTGTGGCGGGATTAAGGACGGGCAGGGTCTCGCCGGACAGACTGTCCGTCCATGCGCCGTTAATGAAGAGTTGTGTGTGAGAATCCATGAACCCCGATTCTACACGACGGACACTGGACTGGGCACGCTCTGTAACACGCTCTGTAACCTTCCGCTCTTGACTACGCGAGCGCTTCTTTGCAAAACTCCAGGCACTTGGCTATCTCGGCCATCGTAGTGGAACCGTCCGGGATGCGGTATTCCAGCTCGATGCCCGCCGGAAAGCGATACTTTTCTTTCTTCATCAGCACCAGGATTTCTTTGAGCGGCGTGTCGCCCTGGCCCCACACCATATTTTGTCCGCCGTTGGTTTTGAACTTGCGATCCTTCAGGTGGAGGCACGTGATTCGATCGTGGTACTTCTGGATGAACGGGATCGGTGATTCACTCACGGCGGCAGCGTAATGTCCGACATCGAAGTTGATCCCGTTGTACTTGGATTGGGCGAGCGCTGTGTCCCAACTGTTGAAGTTGACCTGAGTATGGTTGTGGTAACCCATCCAGATCTTGCGCTTCGCGGCGTAGTCTCCCACACGCTGGGTTAACGCGGTGTCAGTCGGGAGTTCCGTCGTGATCTGATGCGCGCCCAGCGCTTCAGCCGTGTTGAAAAAATAGGCTAGCTCTTCGTCCGTCATCGCATTGGTCAGCGTGGCGAGACGAAATGCATAGATATTGACCCCCGCCTGGCGATACAGCATGTGCAGAGCTTTGTACTTGTCCATCGAAGCCGAGAGCCGCCACTGCTTGATTTCCGCTTGCCGAGTAGCGGCGGGCGCGCCGGCGTAACTCTCCACTCGTACGTCCTGCATTTCAATTCCGCTGATACCGAGCTGAACCAGATTGTTGAGGATCTGGTCCGCGCCGAGTGGGATATCACGGAAGTTAGTGGGCGAAATGATGATTCCGATTTCTACGCCAGCGAACTTCGAATTTGGCTTGGCCCATATCTTTCCTGAGGAGAGCGCGGCAAGAGCGATCTTGCCCAGGTCTCGTCTTGTGAAGTTCATTGTTAATCTCGATGATCCTACAGTTTCAAATCCCAGCCCTTGCGGAATACTGGCTTCAGGTACTGATTTGCCTCGGCATTATTCGTAAAGCGCTTGGCCTTGGCGTCATACTCTAACTTGCCTTCAAATCGGTATGCAATTGCTCCCAGCGTGACCCATTCGGCGTAAGGCGCGGCGACGCTGAAATTCGAACAGGCTGGATCGCCGCCTTTGCATGCGCGAATCCAGTCGCGGTAATGTCCCGGGGAGCGCGGCAAAATAGGCGGCGGAAGTTTGTAATCTTCCCAGCGCGCGGCGGGCAACAGTTGCACGCCCTCGCCACGGCCCACCGTTGCCAGGTAACCTTTGTCTCCGACAAAAATGGCTCCATCCTGGAGCAGCACGCCGGTAGAACCGCTGCGGCGTGCCGGGGTCCCGCCCAGAGCCGACGCGGCGACGCCAGAACCACGGCTGCCGGACCCGAGGTCGGGACGGCCTTTCGCTACCAGGTTGTTCTCGGCCGGCAGCAGTACTTCGTTCTCCAATCCCTTGGGGTGGTAATAATTTTCCGGATTGCCATCGCGCGCGCCATCGGACCAGTAGACCGACACGGGCGGCATATTCCCGCGCGCCGGAAAATCAAAACGCAGCAAGGCGTGCAGCGGATAAGAAAATTTGCTGCGATGTTCCGCCCGCATGCACTCCACGGCGATCGGCATGCCCAACGCCAGCGCCTGATTCGCCGGACCCAGCGCATGAATGGCCGCATCGCCCAGCGCGCCGGTGCCAAAATCGTAGAACCCGCGCCAATCGTGCGGCACATAAAAACCGTAGTTGCTGCCGTTATAGGGTCCCGTGTAGCCATTCGGAACGTGATCCTTGTCCCAGCCGCCGGAAGTGTAGGGACGCATCGGAGCGCAACCCAGCCAAAGGTCCCAATCCAAGCCCGGCGGAACCGGTTCCTCTTTCGGAATTGTCTGGATACCCTGCGGCCAGTTCGGCGAGCTGGTGTTGGCATGCACTTCGGTTACATTGCCAATCTCGCCCGACCAGATAATCTCGCAAGCGGTCCGATGCCCCTCGTGCGAGTAGCCCTGGTTTCCCATTTGAGTGGCAACTTTGTACTTGAGGGCCGCTTCGGCCAGCAGGCGGGCTTCCCACGGAGTCCGCGTCAGTGGTTTCTCAACGTAGACGTGCTTGCCGCGTTCCATGCACCAGAGAGCCACAGTGGCGTGCATGTGGTCGGCCGTGGAGATGACCACGGCGTCGATGTTTTTGCCTTCCTTGTCCAGCATCTTGCGGAAGTCGACATAGTTCGGCGCTTTCTCAAACCGCTTGAAAGTGGGTCCGCCTTGCCGCGAATCCACGTCGCATAGCGCAACGATGTTTTCCGATACCAGGCCGCTGAGATTCTGCGCACCCCGGCCACCGACGCCGACCGCGGCAATGTTCAACTTCTCGTTGAACGACTTGTACCCTAGCGCTTTCAGTGAAGGAACGCTGCCGAAACCAGCCGCCGGAATGGCCCCAGCGAGCAGTGAGCCGAAGAAGAAATGTCTACGGGAAACTTCAAGGTTCGACATTGGTTTCCTCCATTAAGCGCTCGCGAACGACACCAGCTTCTCGACGTTCCACTTGGAATCCGGCTCAATGGTGATATGCGTGCCCGCATAGAGTTGGCGCACCGCATCCACTTTCGCTGTGTCGCCCTTGGCATTCACCGCTCCCGCGAGCACAATCCGCTGCGGCGCAATGGAAGCTGCTACTTCCGGCAGATCCGTGTGATTCAACAGGCCCGGCACAAAGTTCCCGAAGGGATGGCTATAAATCTCAGTGTCCACCACGTCGCGAAAGGATGTGAGCCCACCGGAAAGATACAGCCCGTCGATCCGCTTATCGAGCGCGGCGGCGAACAACGCCGGTACTGTGAGCTTTTGAGTTGCCGCAACCAAAATACGCCTCTGGGCCGTCGCCGGATGCTGGTGCAAAGCGGCGACAAACGCTAGAATATCGGCCACCCGTTGCCCAACCAGTGGCTTGCCCAGCATCAATGAACCCCACGCGTAGTTTTCCTCCAGCCGGTGTGAAGCTGCATAATCCGCGTGACCCGAACCAAATTCCGGAGCGACAGCGCCAACTCCACGAATGTCGGCTGCGCAGACTACCGGACTCCCCGGCGGAAGATCCGCATCCGGCTGGAACCAGAGCCGCTCCGCTGTCACTGTATCCAGCACCAACAGAACCGGCTTGTCCGGCGCAGTATCTTTGGCCGTGAGCAGCCATGCAGGAAGCCATACCGCGGCGTCCGGCCGGACTTCGAGAACTTCGATGGCCAGTCGGGGCGTTTGCTGCCGCGAGATGATTTTCGAGGTGGATGGGAAGCGCGATACGCGCAGTAGCTCATCTAGCGGCACCGGCGTGCGCTGCACCTGTCTGGATTTATTCAGAGTGAAAGCCGTCGCGCTGTGCAGCGAATGGACCACGTTGCCGGATTCCGTGGCGCGTAGCACCGCAGCCGCCTCGGGATTGACGGGAGGCTCTTCGTGCACCGGCTCAGCCGATCCCTGCAGCCATCGCCTAAACCAGTTGTAGACCAGCATGCGGCTGTCATAAGCCAGCGAATGCGGTAGCGGAGTATCGGCCCATTTCAAACGGTCGGCGTGCTTCAAAGTGCTGTAGGTCTTCTGCAGCTTTTGGAATTCCTGCCAGCCGTTCTTGATGTATTCGGAGGAGTAGGTCGCGTAGAAATCGCGGTCGCTAGGCCAGATCAGCATCGGCCTGGGCGCGAAGGAATAGAAAAGATCCCAGCGATCGAAACCCGCGGGTCCCGCGTCGATGAGATCCTGCTCGGCGTCGTCGGTCGACCCGGGCGAGACGAAGGGGATCGCAGCCAGGTTTTCGGTGTTCCCCATGCACACCGCGGCGGCCGCCAGACGTCGGTCGGCGCCTGAGAGCAGCATCGTCAGGGTGCCGCCTCCCGAGTGCCCGGTGGTTCCCACGCGTTTTGGATCCACAATGGGAAGAGAGAGCAGGTAGTCCAGGCTGCGAACCGCATCCCAAAGCTGGAAACGCGTAGCGGTGTCGCCAAAGAGCAGCATCTGTTTACCAGGCACAGTGTGCTCCGAGTCGGTATCCTGCAGCCGCGTATGCGTACCAGAGGAATCCGGATATTCAATACGCTCGCCCTCACCCATCGGATCAAACGCCAGAACAACGAAGCCGAGCTGGACCAATCCTTGGCAGCAGCGTTGGTAATTCGGATGGAACCTACCATCGTCAGTGTGCCCCATCTGGAACAGAACGGCGGGAAATGGGCCGTCGCCCTGCTTAGGAACGTAGAGGTTCGCCGAAACGAACAAATTCGGCTGGCTCTCGTAAATTACCTTGTCGACTCTGTAATGTTCCCGCTCGAGCGATCCGGTGGTGCGCGCGTTGAGCGCGGTGCGCTCCGGCATCCCACCGATCAACTTCCATAGAGTTTCGCGCACCCAATTCTGCCGCGCATCGATCGCCGCCTGGGTGACCAGCTTGGCCAGTTCAGCGTCGCGTTTTTCGACAGCCTGCTTGGCGAGTCCGCGCAGGTAATCCGGAAGGCAGCGCGAGTAGGCATGGAATGGCGTCCCCGGAAAAGACGCCTGCGCGGCTGAACGCGCCGGGAATGCGAGCGCGCCGGCCGCGCCGCTAACCAGAAACGAGGAGAAGAGTTCTCTTCGGGTCATGATGTCCAGAATAAAAATGAGTTGGCAGGCGAGCGCCTGCCCCACATGTAGATCATCCTAGAATATGAACTTCAACGCAATCTGCAGAATGCGCGGATCGTTCGCCGCCAGGATCTGTCCAAACGACCCATCCGTCACTGTAGTGTCGATACCCGGATGGTTCAAACCGTTCTTGGTCGAGAGCGGGAAGTTCACGTTATTGAACAAATTGAACGCCTCCACGCGGAACTGCAGCGAAGCACGCTCCGCAAATTTCGTATCCTTGATGAGCGCCGCATTTGTCGTGAAGGTGGGCGGTGTCCGCAATATGTTCTTCCCCGTGTTGCCGAAGGTGCCAGGCGCATTTACCGTGAACGCCGAGGTATTGAAATATTCTTGAACCATCGCTCCGGTGGACCGTCCGGAACCGAGCATCACCGGACCTCCCACGTAGTCGGCCTTGTCTTCGTAGTTCCCGCTGAAAGAGTTGTCCACTCCACTGTAAATTGAGAATGGGAACCCGCCCTGCCAGGTCACCGTACTGCTCAGATTCCAGCCGTTGACGAGTTTGCCCGCCACTCCCTTTGCGCCAACGTGCGGCAATTGGTACACGCCGGAGAACTTGAAAACATTCCGGATGTCATCATCGGACGGGCCGTAGTCGAAGTGCCGGTCGAATGGTACAGTATTGTCGCCATAGGATCCGCTGAGCGGCGCAAAGTCATCCAGCTCTTTGGCCCACGTGTAATCCGCCAACAGCGTCAAGCCATGCGTAAGGCGCTTTTCCACCGTGAGCTGCAGACCATTGTAGTTGGAGTTGATGTTGGAGTCGATCTCGTTCACCGGGCCGTAGTTCGGATTCAATCGCCGGGCCTGCTCGTTGTTCGCGTTGGATTGGCCGGGAATGTAAATCACGGGATTGGCCTGATACAGGCCCTCTTCCTGGTCGCCCGTGCCGGATAGATGAACTCCTTTGTTCCCGACGTACGCCGCACGCACCAGCCAACTGGCGCCGAGTTGACGTTCCAGCGTCAGGTTCCAAAGATAGATCACCGGCAGCTGATAGTTTTGCGCGAAGATCTGGTAAAAGGTCAGCGGTCCCTGCGGGAATGGTGCGCTCGATGGGACCGACTTGTTGAGGCCGCCGAAGAACTGCGGGAAAGGATTGGACACGCCGGCGCTGCCATACGGATTTTGAAAACTCACACCAGGCGCGATGACGTTCCCGCCGCTCACGGTTTCATACAGGTTCACGATCGGAGCAAACGGCGGAATACCGACCACATCCTGGAAGGCCACTGTATTGGGGATGGCGTAGTAGATTCCCCCGCCGCCGCGGATACTGGTCTTGCCGTCGTCCGTCAGCCGGTAAGCGAATCCAAGTCTAGGAGCAAAATTCGCCGCAGAGCTCTTGATGGATGCCGATGGGCAGCCCGGATCGTGATTGCTTCCGCCAAAAAGCAATCCCAGGGGCGCATTCGGGAATCGCGTGGATTGTGCACCCGGTACGTAGCACCCCACCCGTCCTTCACTGTCTTGATACGGGAACCAGGGATCCCAGCGCAGCCCCAGATTGAGCGTGAGGCGAGGAGTGACGCGCCAATTGTCCTGTACGAACGCGCTCCACTTGATGCCGGTGAAGTTTAGGTAGATGCCACCGTCCTGCGTGAAGAGCTGGGCTTGTCCGAGGATAAAATCCGCCATGCTGCTGCCCGAAAGAGCGCCTTCGAATCCGAACACACCGTTCTGCTGGTACGTGTTCGCCATCGGTGCGCGGATGCGCAGCGCTTCTGCACCGAAGTGAAGCTCGTGTCCGCCCTTTATGAATGTGATGTCCTCGCGGCCAGTCTGACTGCCGCGATCGAAGTCGCCCAGATGATTGCTCTGGATGCTGAAGCCTCCCGAGACACCGATCGAGATCTCGCACGAACCAGTGGTCTGCGCAATTTCCACGCCCGCTGCGGGGAGACAAAAGGGTGCGCCCGACGTCGATCCGCCGTTCTGCTGGTTCCAGCCGAACCAGGTGTTTAGTAGCAGGTGTGGACTCACGCTATACGTGTCAGTGAAAGCGATATTCTGCACGCGCACTTGATTGCCGCCGGCTATTTCGAGCAGGTCGGTCTTCGAAGCAAATGCCGGTTGGTTGAAGTTCGTCCAGAAGTACCGGCCGCTGAGTTGATGTTTGCCGCGGATGTAATCCACCTTGACCATGAACTGGTCGTCGTTCTGGATCTGTGGCGCTCCGGGGTAAGTGATCTGCTCTCCAGGACCATTGGGTAACGGAATATCGTTCAGCAAATACTGGGATACCGGGCTGAGACGGCTGGCAGGAATCTGGTTATTCGCGAATGGAGCGTTGTTGTTCAGCGGATCGGTGAGCTGTACGCCTAGGTCTGAGAAATTTCCCATTCTCTCGGCCGCAGTGGGCACGAAGGCAATGGAGCCCTGCGCCGTCTGCCGGATTCGCGTGCCCTGATAGGTGCCGAAGAAAAACAGATGGTCCTTTTGGATGGGACCGCCGATGCTGCCACCAAACTGATTGCGCTTCAGTGTATCTTGCGTGGGTGCGAAAAAGTTGCGCGCGTTTAGGTCGCCATTGCGCACAAATTCGAATCCATCGCCGTGAATCTGGTTGGTCCCGGATTTTGTGACGACATTTACCACCCCCCCTACTGAGTTGCCGTACTCCGCGCTTAAGTTGCTATCCGCCACGCTGAACTCCTGGATGGCATCGGGATTCGGGAAAGGCAGGTTCGAGTTGATATAGCTGTCGTTGTAGTCGACGCCGTCCATCTGATAATTGATGCTGCTCGCGGATGTGCCGTTCGCTTTCGCGTACTGCTCTCCTGGATAAGTTCCACCTTCGCAGTTGGTAGTGCAATAGTGCGTGGACGCGTCGGTGATGCCGGGCGCCAGAAATACCAGTTGTTGGACTTCGCGTCCATCCAGCGGCAGATCCACAATCTGACGCTCGCTGATTACCTGGCTGACCGTCGCCGATTGCGACGTCACCAGCGATGCATCCGCGGAGATCGTGACCTGTTGCGACACCGCGCCGACGCTCAGCGTGATCTTCTGCGTGACAGCTTGACCCACATCCAACTGGATGCCGGACTGCACGTAGGTGGTGAGCCCCGTCTTTTCGGCGGTCAGCTTGTAGTTCCCGACGGGCAAACGGGAGAAGAGATATTCGCCGGCGGAGTTGGAAGTAACGCTCTGGGTAAATCCGGTGTCCGTGTTCTGCACGGTAATCTTGGCGTCCGGCACTACCGCTCCGGTTTGATCCGCCACGGTCCCACTCAGACTGGCTGTGGTGTATTGACCGGTGGCGCGGTTGGCCAACAACAATAACGCAACCAGGGTTCCGGCAACGAATACAAAAAAGCTACGCGCTGTGTATGTCATATTTTTGTTCTTCCTGGGGCAACGTGGCGTGAGCGTTAACAACAGCAACAGGTAGTAAAGTTGCGATTGATACCGCGCATTGTAGATAGAGAATACGGAGATTTGGGCTCAATGTCAAGAGGCTGACACAAGAAATCTTGCCTTGGCTAGCGCTCGATACGAAACTCATTGCCCGCGATAGCCGCCACTCCACCGTCCCCTTGGACAGGCCGATTCGCGAAGGGCAGCAGCGGGAACAGGAGCTCCGCGACTCGATAGGACTCCTCCAGGTGTGGATAACCAGATAGGATGAATGTTTCGATCCCCAAATCGGAATATTCGAGCAACCGCTGGGCAACGGTCTCGGGATCGCCCACCAGCGCCGTCCCCGCGCCACCGCGGACCAGGCCGACACCCGCCCAGAGATTTGGGCTGATCTCCAAATTATCGCGACTGCCGCCATGCAGCGCGGACATGCGCTTTTGGCCTTCCGAATCGAAACGCGCCAGCGACTTCTGCGCGTTCGCAACGGTCTCATCATCCACGTATTGGATAAGTTCGTTGGCCGCGTTCCACGCTTTTTGCGCGGTCTCCCTCACGATAATGTGAAGACGAATGCCGAACCGGATGTTGCGGCCTAACTCCTCCGCTCGGCGGCGTACCTGCGCGATTTTTTCAGCCACCAGCGCCGGCGGCTCGCCCCACGTAAGGTAGACATCCACTTGCCGGGCCGCAAGCTCAATCGCGACTTTCGACGAACCACCGAAATAAAGCGGCGGATGCGGTTTTTGCACTGGCGGGCAAATCACCTTGGCGCCTTCAATGTTCAGATGCTTGCCTTTGAATGTGATCGGCTCACCGGATAGAGCGCCGCGCCAGACGGTGAGAAATTCGTCGGTGACCTCGTAACGCTGGTCATGCGACAGAAATACGCCTTCCGCCTTGGCTTCCTCTGGATCGCCGCCGGTAACGACATTGATCAACAGGCGGCCTCGCGACAAACGGTCGAACGTGGCAGTCATGCGCGCCGACAAAGTGGGGGACATGACTGCCGGGCGAACAGCGACCAGAAACTTCAGACGCTCAGTGAGCGGAATAAGCGAAGACGCCACTACCCAGGCGTCCTCGCAGGAGTTGCCGGTGGGAAGCAGCACGCCTTCAAAACCGAGCTGGTCGACGGCGCGCGCAATCTGCCCAAGATAGCCGTGATCGGTAACTCGCATCTGGCGAGTGGTGCCGAGGTAGCGTCCATCGCCTTGGGTAGGAATAAACCAGAAGAGTTTCATAAGATGTCGGTAATTCTTTGCCCCGTGCGATAAGCTTCCAGCGCCATCTGTACCGGACGCGTCGCTGAAACTCCAGCTTCAAAACTGGCGTTTGGCTTATTGACGCCGGTGATGGCGTCCAGGAAATTCCGCGTGTGAGCGCGCTCCAAATTTTCCGTGGAGCTCACCGTCTCGGGTGCGCCGCTGCGGGGCGTATATGTATATCCTTCGCGGGAAATATCCAGCAAGCCCTCGGTTCCTTCAAACAGCACGCTGGGATGATCGTTCCGAATCGATAACACGGAGGATTCAAAGCTCAGGTTCCAGTCGTGGTACTCAATCAACGCGCTCGTAGTATCGGGATTGCGGCGACCGTCCTTGAGCACATAAATCCCTCCCTGGGCGACGGCGGATTGAGGCGCGTAATCATCCAACATCCATTGCGCAACGTCGGCCCAGTGCGTGAGGATATCGGCCAGCAATCCTGCGCCATACTCGGGAAAATACCGCCAGGAATCATACCGGACCGCCTCGTAAGGAATGTGCGGCGCCGGTCCGAGGAAGCGTTCCCAGTCCAATCCCGCGGGCTTTGGCCCCGGCGGAATTTCACGGCGCTGCCATGGGAAGTTATGCCACACGCAGCGGGCGTATAGCACTTTGCCCAGCCGCCCGGCTTGGAAGATTTCCCGCTTCGCCCGCCAATAGTGCGCTCCACTGCGCTGCTGCATGCCGCACTGGAGAACCGTGCCGCTTCTTTCGAGAGCTTCGGCCAGTTGGGTTCGTTCCTGCCATTTGTGGATGGTGGGTTTTTCGAGATAAACATGCTTGCGCGCGGCGAGCGCCGCAGTTGCAAGCGTGGCGTGCAAGTGATCGGGCGCTGCGATGACAACCGCGTCGACACCCGCGAGTGCCAGCGCCTCTTCATGCGCCACGAGTTGCTTCACCGAATCCGGGAGTTTGAACGCGGCCACGGCGCGTGTTCGCTGGACATCGTAAATGTCGCAGATTGCCACTAGTTCAGCGCGACTGTCAGCGAGCAATCCCGCTCCAACTTCACGTCCGCGCCGCCCAACTCCAATCATCGCCACACCGATTCGCGAGTTTGCTCCGAGGACGCGGCGGTAGGATGCCGCCGTCATCGCTGTGGCGGCCGCACCTCTCATCACTTCACGTCTGGTAAGCGGGAAGTTCATGCTAATCCAATATATCCCATTGTCAATCGATTTTGTTCAGTTTCTTAAATCATCCAAACTGCTCGCGCAATGCGGCGATGGCCGGCGCTACCGCGTGCTCGCCTGGTTTCGATCCGTCCTCGCGCTCCTCTTCCGCCAGCACCCAGCCCCGCCAGCCAGTCTTCTTGAGTACTACGGCCACCTGTGCCAAGGGAAAGTCGCCGGAACCGAGCGGGACTTGCCGGCCATCACGAAAGTCGCGCAGGTGCAGACCGGAGATCCGCCGATGGTTCTCCTCGAGAAATGCTGGAACATCGGCGCCGCCTTGGAACGCGTGGCCTGCGTCCAGCAGAAAGCCCACCTCGCTCGGATCGGTGAGGCGCAACAGGCCCTGGAACTCCCAGGCGGAGTTGCTGAATTCCTTGTTGTGATTGTGATATGCCAGTTTCATTCCCCGCTTCTTCGCCGACACCGCGGCTTGATGGAGACCCGCCACTTTGCGCGCTAACTCATCGCCGCTCGATACCGGTGCACCGCTCAATATCAAACGTTGTGCGCCCAGTGCTCCGCCGGTCTGGCAGACTTTTTCGTACAACTCCGCGGGCGCGATATGCGTCGCTTCGTCATACTGCGACAGGAAAATGTGGACACCGAAGAATTGCAATCCTGACGACGCGATCTTCTGGCGCGCGGCCTCGATATTCTCCGCTTGCGATTCCAGATTGCGGAAACCGGTCTCGAAACCCGCGAAGCCGAGCTCGCGAATCTTTCCCATCACCGTGAGCAGCGTGTCGAAGCGAGCCGGATCCACGGGCCATGCGTTTGTCTGGCAGCCGAGCGAAATTCCGCGCATCGAGTCCGCGAGTAGATAGGATGACGCTAAGCCCATCACGAAAGCCCGGCGAGCTATCATTGCAAACGTCCCTTCATCGATCTACATGATAGACGAAAAACCATCGGCGCCGGATCGCTTGCGCTGGACCATCCTCGCTCTGTTGTTCTCCATAACAGTCATCAATTTTATAGACCGGCAAACGCTCTCCATACTGGCGCCGAAGCTGAAAGAGAGCTTCCACTTCAACAGTACAGAGTACGGCCGCATCGTGGCATCCTTTCAGTTCGGCATGATGGTGGCGGAATTCCCGATGGGAATTTTGATGGATCGTCTCGGCGCGCGTTTCGGCTTTTCCTTCGCGGTGCTGTGGTGGTCGCTCGCCACGGGGCTGCATGCTTTCGGCCGCTCGGTGTGGACTTTCGCTGTGTTGCGCTTCTGGATGGGCACGGGTGAGTGCGCCAATTTTTCGGGCGCCATGAAAGTGGTCACGCGCTGGTTTCCGGAAAAGGAAAGAACGCTGGCGGTTGGAGTGTTCAATGGCGGGTCCATGATCGGATCCATCCTGGCGCCGCCCTTAATTGTTGCTCTCAATCAGTGGTTCGGATGGCAGACGGCGTTTCTGGTGCCGTCGGTCTTTGGTGTGGTTTGGGTGATCTGTTGGCGCCGGATCTATCTCATGTCAGCGGGCGAGGAGCGTGGCGCAACGGGCAGCGCGGCGACCCCAGCGGTGAGTGCGCTCGCATTACTGCGCTACCGCCAGACCTGGGCGCTGATGCTGTGCCGATTCTTAGCCGGGCCCGTAATGCAATTCTTCTGGTACTGGATGCCGGATTACCTCTACAACGTTCGTGGCATGAGCCTGGTGGCGATCGGCGCCTTTAGCTGGCTGCCGTATCTGTTGGGCGATGCAGGCAGTATCGGAGGAGGTTGGGCGGCGGGCAGGCTGCTATCGAAGGGACTCCGGCCGTCGATGACGCGCGGGATCACCATGACCATCGGCGCAGTATGCTGCCTCGGCAGCCTGGCTGTCGTAGCAGCGCCGAACGTCGCGTGGGCCATCGCGATTATCGGCGTGGTACTGTTCGGCCACACTTTTTATTCCGCCAACATGTTCGCTTCCATCAGCGACCTATTTCCCGCCGCCGCCGTGGGACGTGTCACCGGACTCACCGGCCTGAGCGGTGGCCTGGGCGGCATCCTGTTCCCCCTTGCGACCGGCTATCTGGTAGATCATTATTCGTACGCGCCGGCGTTCACGATTGCCGCTGTGCTGCCGTTGGCAGGAATGTGCGCCCTGTTCTGGCTCGCACCCGGGCTCGCTCCCGTGCGGTTCTCGGAGGAAGTGGCCCGCAAAATGAGACCAGGAAATAATTAGAGATCCCAATTGCGCGTTGCAGATTTGGAACTGCGGGAATGGTGGGCGCGACACACTTGCTCCAGTTTTGAAGTTGTCCAGTCTCCCTCAAATTTGGGCTTCTCTGGCCACCTGTAGCATAGCGACCGTATTTGGTCACTCGACATCCCGTGGTCGGTCCATCCTCTAACGATCATTCAGCTTGCACTCGCCCCCGTCATTGAAGGTCCGGGTCACCTCAAATGTCTTTGTGCTTTTATCATCCCGCACTACAACGGGCGTGCTCGGCGAGGCTGAATACTACCGACCCGTCGGCATCTTTGGCTTCTAGAAAAACCGTAAAGTCACCGCTATTTTCGACCACCGAAAACTCATAAGGGGAATTATTGGGGCGCAGAGCATTGCGAGTCTTAACGTCTTCTTCTACTTGTAATCTGCGTTCCTTGAATATGTTCGGCAGAGAGCATGAGGAACGCGCAGCTACCCAGTCGAACTTGGGCGTTTCCTTCGCCACTTGGTCGCTCACTCTTTCACATCCAAAAGCGCTTCACCGAACTTGAGCCGGCGTAGCCGGCAACCGCCAACATCACGCTCTGGAAATTCGATCACCGGCGCCCGCCGCCACGAGCTCCTCCGGCGCCGGCTGACTGTCTCTGTTGCATCTGCTGCATCTGCTGCGTGTGTGCTTGATGCATTTGCTGCGTCTGTTGCTGGTGCTTCTGCTCCACTTGCTGCACTCTTTCTGGAGCAGCCTTCTGTTTCGCCAACTGTTGATGTTCCTTTTCCTGCGTCTGCTGGAGTTTTTGCCGATCCTGGTTCTGCTTCGCGATTACCTTTTCCTGCTCCTTCTGGTATTTCTGGTCCTGCTTCGCGTTCCCCGTCTTGGAAGTAGCGGGGCGCTCGATAGGCGGCAGTTCCTTAGGATGGGACGCAAGGTTGGCGCGAGGAGTCGCAGTGGTTGGCGGCGCGCCGTGGTTCGCAGAAAGCCGTTGCTGGGGGTTATTGTGGGCAGCCCAAGCATGTTGCGTTTGAGCGGATACAGGCCCAATATGTTTGCCACGCGCGGCAGCCTCTTCTTCAGACGTGGCGCGCGCGTTGAGCCCGCCATTACCGCCGTTGTAGCTGACGCGGTTAACGTTCTCGTTCACCCTTTCGTTGTAAACGTTGTGGATGGCGTTGGTGTCCAGCCGATTCACCGCAGAGTTGTAGAAAAAATGTCCGTTATCCCAGCGGCCACCTTCATAACCATGGCCGAAGTATCCGAAGCCATAGTCGATTCCGCCGTAGAACCCTACTGACAGGCCCCAGTAGCCTTCATTGAAAAAAAATCCGCTCCCGGCCCAGCCCCAATAGCCCGGAGTCCACAGGTAGCCGACCTCGGGGGCCATCACCCACGTGCCCGGTACCCAGTAATACTCACCATCCCAAGCCCAGTACCCAGGCGTCCAAATATAACCGTCGCCGGGGCATATGGGCTGCTCGTAGGCGGGCAGCTCAGGGGGCGCGACTGTGATGGCTACGCCGACTTGCGCAAAAGATACCGTCGACAGGAACAGTGTTGCTCCTGCCAACAATAGTGTACGAATGAAGCGAATATGCATCGTGTCTCCTCTCGCCAATGATCCATCGGCTACCGGCAAGCGCCGGTTCAACCCTCGGTAATGTGCACGAGGCGGGCCAACCCCTTCTGGATCGGGCATGTCCTCGTGGAATCGCCGGGGAACAGCGCCGCAGCTTAAGAGGCGCATAAGTGGCGTCCGATTACCGGCTGGTGCGGCCGTGACCACCTCTGGTCACATGACCATATATCGTTATCGCCCTGGGGGCCTAATCGAGCGCCAACGATTGCTAGCTCGTGGAGATGCAAGTATTGGCATGGGCCGTGCACGCACTAGGAATGGCGCCGTTAAGGCCCAGCCGTACAAATAGGAGAAAAACACATGAAAGCCAGTACCGAAGACAAGATCAAAGGCAGTTTTCACGAAGTGAAGGGTAAGGTCAAAGAGAAGGCAGGCCAAGCCGCCAACAATCCTAACTTAGAGGACAAAGGCACGGCCGAGAACGTGGCCGGCAAAGTTCAAAAGAAAGTCGGCCAGATTGAAGAAGTGTTCGAGAAGTAAATGAGGACGGCTCCGTCCGGAGCACGTTTTTCGCTCGGCGCGATTAATGCGCCGGGCGGTGCATTGCATCGTCACCCTTCACCGTGGAACCAGGCTCGCCGCGTCACCCAAAAAAGGGCGCCTGCCCGTACAAGTCAAAATAAACATGAATTGCTTTGCGGAGTGGTGTGCCTGGTCGATCCGGCGCGCGTCTCCGGCTTCCAATTCAGTTTAAAGACCAAAAGAGGTCACATGACCGAATGAGGTCGATGTTTTTTGACGATGGACACTCGGCTTCCGCTCGCAGATTTCATCTGAGAGCCGCCGTGGCAGCTCTTCTTGGGGGCTTTTGGCAACAGGATTCGACAGGCCATGCGGCGCGGGCTTCGGGTTGCATTACCTGAGAGTGAGTTGCAATCGAGGCAACCCTTATGAAAAAAATTGACGTTCTAGCTACAGCAATTCTGTTCTTGCTTCCCGGAGCCGTTGTTCCCGTTTACGCGCAGGGACACGAACAGGAGAAGCAACCAGAGCAGAAACAACAGCAACAAGCTAAGCCTGCACAGAAACAGCAACAGGCCAAGCCGGCAGCGCAACCGCAACACGCACAGAAACAGCAACAGGCCAAGCCGGCAGCGCAACCGCAACATGCTCAGAAGCAGCAACAAGCCAAGCCAGCAGCACAAGCACAACAAGGTCAGAAACAGCAACAGGCCAAGCCGGCAGCGCAACCGCAACGCGCTCAGAAACAGCAACAAGCCAAGCCGGCGGCGCAACGCCAACAAGCTAGCCGGACACAGCCCGCGGCAGGCCATGGGAGTATTCCTGACGCTAAATTCCGTGCCAGTTTTGGCAGCGGCCACACGTTTCACGTGAACCGTTCCGACTTCGCCGGCGGGGGACGACGTTTTCAATACGGCGGTTATTCGTTCAATCTTGTGGAGGCGTGGCCTGTGGCGTGGCTCTATACTGACAACGTTTACGTTGACTTCCTGAATGGCGAGTATGTCCTGGTCGATCCCGTCCATCCCGGCGTGTATCTTTCAATCAACATCGGTTGACCAATCAACGCCTGTTGACGTGCCGCCCGGCGGGGCTAGCGATGCAGCAATCTGAGCCCGCCGGTGCGTGCCCCCTCCGAACTTGATTCGCAGCTTCTTGGCCCGCGGCGTGCTCATCCTCTGGCATGGCATCCACAATCACAGAGCAGCTTGCGACCACAATCGAAGAGCCTCTCGCGCGGCTGGTGGCATTCGAGCCCACCACGTTACCGGTGTTGAGCGTCTACCTGAACACTCAGCCTGACCAGCATGGACGTACACCCGACGTGGCGCCGTATCTTCATCGGGAATTCAAAGCTCTGGCCCGGACCTGGGAACCGAATTCGCCCGAGCGTCACAGCTTCGAGCGGGACGTGGAGCGAATCATTTCCTATGTCACCGAGAAAATCGACCCCGCAGCCAACGGTGTCGCGATATTCGCGTGTTGGGGCATGGAAGAATTCTTCGAGGCAATTCAGTTAACCACCCCTGTCAACGAAACCCGCGTGTATGCCTACAACCAACCTGACTTGTTTCAACTGGCCCATCTCGATGAGCAATACCCGCGGTACGCCGCGGTGCTCACGGATACGAACACGGCGCGTATCTTTGTCTTCGGGCTAGGCCATGTTATCGACGCGGAAGAAGTGAAAGGCAAGAAAGTTCATCGAGTCAAGGTCGGTGGATGGTCGCAAGCCCGCTACCAGCGGCGCGTGGGGAACGCCCATCAGGAGCACGCCAAAGAGGTGATTGAGCGGCTGGCGCAGATCGTGCGCGACGATCACGTCAGTCACATCATTCTTGCCGGAGATTCGGTTGTGATTCCGCTGCTTCAAGAACAACTGCCTCAGGAAATGGTTCCCATGGTGGAGGTGATGAAACTGGATATTCATGCCTCCGATCAGGATGTCCTGACTGCCACTCTAGAAAAGCTACAGGAGCAGGAAGCCAAGACCGCGGGGGAAAAAGTGGACCGGCTGATCGAGCAATATCGCGCCCGCGGATTGGCAGTAGTGGGGTTCGAGGAGACGCTCGATGCACTGGCCAATGGGCAAGTCGATGAACTGCTCATCAGCGGCGCGCTTGAGGCGAGCCATCCCCAGCTGGAGGAAGTGGAAGCCATCCTCGCGCCGGAGATCCCCGATTCTCAGGGAGGAACTGAGAGCGAAGAACCACGGCAGGTCTCTCTTCCCGATCTGTTGGTGACGAAAGCCAAGCAGACCGGAGCGGCTGTGACGTTTATTGAAGACGCAACATTGCTCGAATCGATCGGCGGTGTTGGGGCGTTCTTGCGATGGCGTGCGTAAATTGGCACGGCTCGTTTGGCGGGTTCAATAAAAGATCGAGCAACCCCCTTTTGCCCTTCTGAGTTCAGGGATGCGCTCTTCGTGGGCTCCAATTGGCAAGAATCTGCAATGTGCCGGCCCGGGCCTTCAGACTTCGGAGGTATCTTCTTCGATCTCGCCCAAGTCGGGCTTGCGGTCCTTTATCTCAATATCCTCGTCCGCCCAATCAAGCGGCAGGTTTTCTAACGGCAGCTAGCGGGTCTGCAGAAACTGTGCAAAGTTGTCTCCCGCTTGCCCAACCGCACGCGCCAGACTCAGCTTCGCCACATTGTGCGCGAACACGCTATTGATATAGTCCAGCTCCGCGCCCGCGACGGACTCCTGGGACTGCACTACCTCAACGTTGTCGGTCACTCCTGCCTCATAACGCTGGCGGGTCAATTTGAGATTTTCTTTCGTCACCTGAAGATTCTCCGTCGCAACCTCCACCTGGCTCCTGGCCGCCTCCAGGTCCAGATAAACTTTCCGGACATCGGCTTCTACTTGCCCGCGGAGGTCTTCCAGTTCCGCCTGCCGTTGTGCTAAGGCCGCGTTGGCCTGCTCGATATCGCCCTCGATCCGGCCGCTCTGCCAGATCGGAAACTTCAGGCTGCCAACTACCGCAAATGTCCCGTGAGCATTGGAAGGGTTGGTCCCAATGGCGCCGTAGTCGGCGCTTAGAGAGAGCGCTGGAAGACGTTCTGCGCGCGCAGCGGATCGCGAACGCTCGGCGGCCCGGACCTGTGCTTCCGCCGCCTGCAAGTCCGATCGTTCGCTGACGGCTTGCTTCAGCGCGTCTTCCAGCGTGATGGCGGGCGCCGCCGCGAACGGCACGTCATCGACGAGGTCGTACCGATCGTTGGGCGGAAGGCCGGTCATTCGCGCCAGGTTGATTTTCTGTTTGCCAAGGTCATTCTGGAGCGACGCCAAGCGCTGCTGTTCGGTCAGCATTTGGATTCGGCTACGGTTTACGTCGATCTGCGCGACCAAACCGACGCTACGCTGCTGCGAAGTCTGCTGATAGAGCGCATTGGCGGTTTCCAGTTGAGCGCGCGCGGAGTTCACTCGGGCTGCGGCCGCGATCACCTGGAGATACGCGCCGCCCACCGCCAAGACCACTAGATCTCGCGCGTCCTTTCCCGAGAGTTGGTTGGCGCGTAGATTTTCCTTAGCCGAACGATAGTTGTTCCATGCCGTCATGTCCGCAACGGTCTGCGTTAGGGTTGCTCGCAAGTCGAAATAGTTGAAGGGACCGACGATGGTGGGAATCGAGAACCCGAGGGAGGGAGGAAGCTTGAAGTGCAGACCACTCGTCACCAGGGAGATTTGTTCGACTGTCTCCGAAAGATTGCCGTTGACGTTGGGTAGCAAGGCGCTTCGAGCCACTCTGCTTTGACCATGGGCTTGCCGGACTGCTTGTGTGATGCCGAAGGCTCCGAGATTATATTTGAGACCGCGGTCTACAGCATCGCGCAATGAAAGCTGGCCGGAAAAGGGGGTCTTGCCTGCGGCGCTACCGGCATACGGCCCGTCCACCTGAATCGTTGGGTTGATGGTATTCACGCTGGTTGTGGTTCCGGGCACGGGCGATTCCGTCGCGGTAACCGACCCGCTCTGGCCCGTTCGACCGGAGAGCGGCACCTGGTCGGCCCGCGTAGTTTGCCCGAAGGAAAGAGTTGCGACACTGGCCGCAATCAGGAACATCGCGCCCGCCCCGCACGTCCCAGTCGGGAATCGTTCTCGAACCGTTGTGTTATTCACGTCGCCCTTTCTGTTCTAGCTGAGCTGTTTTCGAAAACGCCACACGCTCAGCGATCCCAGCAGAAGCGTAATGACGAGGAGGGCCAGAAAATTGGGCCAGAGATCCACAAAGCCGCTGCCCTTGAGCATGCTTGCGCGGGCAATGACCGCGAAGTGGTGGATCGGGTTCACAATGGTGAACGGCTGTAGCCACTTGGGCATTGCCTCCACCGGATTCAGCGCCCCCGCCGTCGCATTGAGTGGAGGATTGATGAAGAAGGCCATCAATTGGGCCTGCTGGGCCGACTTGGCGAAGGTCGCGTTTACCGTGCCGATGCTGATGCCCGACAAAATACACAGAGCGGCACCCAGGAGCACCAGAGGAAGCCCGCCATGGAAGGGCACACCGAACGCGAATTTCATCACTGCGACCCCCAGCAGGGACGTCAGGAACAATAGGACAAACAGCGGCACAACTTTCGCGATGATGATTTCGGACGTGGTTGCCGGTGACATCAACAACTGTTCCATGGTGCCGGCCTCGCGCTCTTTCACCATCGACGCGGCTGCGACCAGCGAACCGTTCAGAATCAATAACAACCCAAAAACGCCGGTGACGATGAACCACGAATCCTTCAGCCCCGGATTGTAGAGATAAGCCGGGCGTAGCTCGGCCTGGCCCTGCCGGCTGACATTCTGAGCTCCGATCTGGGTGAAGCTGGCATGCAGTCCCCCGGCCCGCAGGCCGGAGTTGTAAATCTGAATCACGCCCTGCGCGTAGCCTTGACTGATGGCCGCTGTGTTGGCGTTCATGGCATTCAAGAGGAACTGCACAGTAGTTTGGTGGCCGCGCTGCAAGTCCCTGGCGTAGTCGTAAGGAATGACAACTCCCGCATCGACCTTCCCCAGGCCGATGGCGTCACCCAGCTTGTCGACGGACGCGTAATAGCTGACCAGCCGAAAAGTTCGGCTCTCGCTCAGTGTGGCAACCAGCTCGCGGCTCTCCGGCGTTCGGCTGTCATCCACCGCTCCGAGCTTTATGTTGGTCACATCCGCGCTTAGCGCGAAGCCCAACAGTAACAACTGCAGCGTGGGAGGAATAATCAGAGATAGAGCCAGGCGGCGGTCGCGCCGCATCTCACCGAACTCCTTGCGGATGAGCGCGCGCAGGCGATGATTGAAGACAGGGGCCATGGTGTTACGTGCTCAACTGCATGCGGCGCATGGTGCGCCACGCGATCAAGTAAAAGGTCACGCCGATGATTCCGATAACTACGACTTTGAACCAGGTGGCCGGCCAGCCGCCGCCTTCGAGTAGCGCGTCGCGAACGATCTCGATGTAATACCTGCCCCAGACGAAATTCGAGATCCAGCGAATTCCCGCCGGGATATTGTCGATCGGAAACATGAGACCCGATAGCAGGAACACCAATAAAAAACCGCCAAAAGAAATAGCCTGAATCGCGGCCACCTGATTCGGAATCGCCGCTCCCACCATGGTTCCAAACGCGGCCACACAGAAGGCGTAGAGCACGGTGGCAACGACGAATGGAGTCGGGTCTCCGGCAAAGCTCAGGCCGAAATACGTGAACAGCGGAATCAGCATCAGCAGACATTCCGCCACTGCCACGGCCATGAACGCCAAGATTTTTCCAAGCAGGAACTCATGCGCCGAGATGCTGGAAACATAAACCTGGAGAATGGTCTTCTGCTCCCCTTCCTTGGCCATGGCCAGCGACGCGAGTAATGGCGGGAACATCGATAGCCCCAGGACGAATATCGCCGGTGCAAGAAACTTCTCGGACGATCGGCCGGGGTTGTACCAGAACCGGATGGCCGTCTGCACGGGGTCGGTCCCGGAGGAACCGGCTGCTTGTTTGTGGAAGGCACGGGCAATCTGTCCCGAGTAGCCCGCGACTAGTTTGGCCGTGTTGGCGTCGGACGCATCCATGAGCAACTGCACGGGTGAATCGAGGCCGCGCGCCA
>Ga0187871_10000579_pt1 | contig 34763 bp, 30 predicted proteins | sample June2016WEW_16_1_FD_132988 | JGI IMG/M metagenome (GOLD analysis project Ga0187871, IMG submission 132988) | Peatland microbial communities from SPRUCE experiment site at the Marcell Experimental Forest, Minnesota, USA - June2016WEW_16_10 | ecosystem: Environmental > Terrestrial > Soil >...
GAGGCGCCCATGCGGACGGAGCATGGTATGGGCCTGGCGCAGGAAACCGCGCGGGTCGTAGACATGTTCGATTACTTCGGCGCTGATGACGAGGTCAAAGCTGTGCGGCTCAAAGAGCGTTGCCGAGTCGACCGTGGCGTCGGCCAGCCGGACGTTGAAGCCCTGGCCTCGGGCTATCGAGACGGCGGATTCGGAGCTGTCGATACCACACAGTTTCCACGAACCCAGTTTCCGGATTTCGGCGAGCATCGCGCCGTTTCCGCAGCCTATGTCGAGGACTGCGCCATTGGGGCGTACGGATCGAAGCGCCTTTACAATTGGCGGCAGTATGATGCTGTGATCCCAGCCTGGGAGCGCGTCGGTGTAGCTGTAATCCAACGGTTTTGGCGCGGTCATGGCTTCGGCTCCGCGATTATTCTCGCCCATGCGCCTTCCAAGGAGCGTTCTTCGGACTCCGGCTCCTCGTCCAGCCGGGCCAGGCCGGCGATCGTCAGGATGTCCTTGACGCGACGCTCCCACGTCCAATTGTGGGAGAGCATGGCGTGCCGGCGCCGGGCAGATTCCAGGTGATCATCCCGATCTTCTAGAAGCTGGCTCCAAAGCCGGCATAGGTCGTCGTCGCCGCTCTTGGGGTTCAGCGGCACCACGAAATCTTTGCCGAACATTTGTGAGAAGCCGGGGTCCTTCGGCGGTAGGCCAACCACGACAGTCCCGCTCGCAGCCGCCTCGAACCAACGGCAGGTGATAGGGCTGAACGTCCGGGCCCTGTCCGGATTTGTCGCTTCCACCGGCCAGCAGAAGTTAAAAGCACTGTGCCTCAGACGCCAGGCATATTGGTTGTACTGCTCCTGGGGCGTAACGCCGGTCATGAGCCGGGTGGCAGTCGTGTAGTCGTAGTAGTGCTCCGTGTCGGCACAGAACCGTTTGATGCTCTCGTGGATACTGTTCAACCTGCGCCCGTAGGCGCTGAAGTCTATGGGACGATCTCTGGGGCTCGCGGGGCGGAATCGGTCGAGCTTCACACCTTGGGGAACCGCGAACCACTGTCGCTGCGTCTTTTCTTCGAGAATTGGAACGGCGCCCTGAAATGACGTAATCGTCAGATCCCACCGTGCCGAACGGAGAACAGCCCTGATGCTCGAAAGTTGGCGCTCCATGGTATCGAAAAGGTAGAGGATTTTGAATCCTGCGCTACGATCCCACTGTTTGAAAACGTCGAGAGGCGAGTACTCCTCAGGGCCCATGAGCACTGCCCATAGGACGTCGGCGGCTGGGTGAAAGCCGTCTTGCCGCATGAAACGCCGGAGCGGCATGTAGCGCGTTCCCAAGCCAAAGCGTTTCGTCAGGCTGCCGCGCTGCGGCGCCGGGACGCGACTAGCTCCCGTCAGCCTGATGATCTCATCCTGGAAATCCTGGAGCATTCCGTGCTCAAAGCCGGACAGTTCTTGATTCACCAGGACGGTGTGGCGCTCTGGCATACCGTTAACCTACCGGCACCGCAGATCCGCGTTCGTTGCCGGGAGCCTTCCAAGCGCCCCACCAGCTGTTTTCCAGATGCCGTATATCGAAACCCTCGCGGCGGAGTAACATACACGCCATTGTGCTTCCGATCAAGTGCCGCTTCATGCTGGGGTGGGTGTCGTGGAATAGAACGAGCCCGGCTGGCTTCACGAAGGGCCTTATTTTTTTGAAATCGCTCATAACGTAGTCGGTATCGTGACAAGCGTCGATGACGGCTAGGTCGACTGGCGATCCACGTAGTGTGGACCCGAGGTCAAGTTTGAGCGTGTTCGCGAATATTTGCACGACGCGGTCGGAGTACCCGTTTGCGCGATAGACCCGGCCAATATCCTCCCGCACCAGCGAGTGAGTGGTAATTCCTCCGGTCTGTTGCTCGGGCGTGGCATTGACGGTGACAACCTTCGCAGTGGGGCACTGGCGACAGAAGTTGGCCGTCATGTTGCCGTATGATGTGCCGAGTTCGACGATGGTTCTTGGTCGCAGCGACCTGGCGATCATGAGGATTGGCTGCAAGTCGTCGTGGTTGGGTGAGCCCGCGTACGGCGGGACACCCGCGTCGTCGAGGATTGCAGGAGCTAAGTCAACGTTATCTGAGCCGGCCAGGTCCCGCAGCGTAGTTTCCGGCAGGTCCCAAGAGAAACGCGTCAGTCGCGCCCTCGCCTTAAATACGAAGTTTTCCTGCTCGCGCCTGAGGCGGCGGGTGGCTCTATGGAGGAGCGGCGCTGTCATAGCGGCGATTACTTAACCTCGAGCACGGTCGGCACGTTGAGAATTCCATTCCACGCGTCGTTATGGTGTGTTACTGGTTGCGTTCCGACGACCAGGCTGGGAGTGCAGAACCATTCGTCGGTCAAATTGTTACTGTGCCAGATGGTGACGTGCCAGTTATACACGCCGGGGCGGATCGGCAAAGTGGGGATCGAGTAAACAAACTCGCGCAGGCCAGGTTCCAACTCGCGAAAGTCGGTGGCCGTGGACCAGATCAGTTGGTTCTCATTGTTGAACAGGGCGATGCCGTGGTGGATATCGCGCATCGGCTTGTTCACCTGGACGAGGAAGCGCACCTTGGCCGGTCCCGCGGTGGTGAGCACATGCGGGTCGCTCCCGCGCGGCTCGGCGATCTCCCACTTCATGAATCGCGCATCGACGTGCGCGCCTTTGGCGGGGTCGCCCGCCGTGAGGTTGCCAGAGTTCAGAGCGGTTTCATAGGCGCCGACGGCTTGCACCGTGGGCGCGAACATCTTGACCTCGCCGCCGTGGAGCCACAGGCACTTGTTGCAGAGCCGGCGAATCTGGTTCATCTGATGGCTGACGAAAATGACCGTGCGGCCGCCCTTGGCTACATCGCCGATCTTGCCGAGGCACTTCTTTTGGAATGCGAGGTCGCCGACGGCCAGGACTTCGTCCACCATCATGATTTCCGGGTCGAGGTGCGCGGCCACGGCGAAGGCTAGCCGCATGTACATGCCGCTGGAATAGTGCTTGACGGGCGTGTCGAGGAATTTTTCGATCTCGGCGAAGGCGACCATCTCGTCGAACTTGCGGGCGATCTCGGCTTTGTGCATGCCGAGGATGGCGCCGTTGAGGTAAATGTTTTCGCGTCCGGTGAGCTCGGGGTGGAAGCCGGTGCCGACTTCGAGGAGCGAGCCGACGCGGCCGTGGATCTCGGCATGGCCCGTGGTGGGCTCGGTGATGCGGGAAAGGACCTTGAGCAGCGTGGATTTGCCGGCGCCGTTGCGGCCGATGATGCCGACGACCTCGCCGCGGGGGACTTCGAAGGAGATGTCTTTTAGCGCCCAGATATGGTCCGGAGCGCTGTTTCCGTTCGCGGATCCGTTGCGGCGCAGCCAGCGGAACGGGGCGGAGATGGCGTCGGTGAGCGTGTCGCGCAGGGCGTGGTAGCGCTCGCGCTTGCCGATGTAATACTGTTTGCCCAGCTTCTCGACGCGGATGGCGATGTCGGTCATTGGTTAGGAGGGGAGCATAGGGCAATGGCGCCAGAACCCGGCGCCAGGCGCCGGCAAGAGTGCCGACGCGGCAGGCATAAGTGCCTGCGCCACGTGACCGAAATACAACCTCATACGATGTCGGCGAAGGTGCTTTCCGTTTTCTTGAAATAGCGCAGCCCGCCTACCAGCAGCACCGCGACCGCCGCGACCGAGACCCACAGCAGCGGACCCGGCGCGTGCTGCTTGCCGAGCAGCGCCCAGCGGAAGCCTTCCACCACGCCGGCCATGGGGTTCAATCCGTACAGGGCGCGCCAGCGCTCCGGCACCAGGCTGGCCGGATACGCCACCGGGGTGGCGAACATCCAGAACTGCGTCAGGAAGGGGATGGTGTAGCGCACGTCGCGGTACTTCACGTTCAGCGCGGAGAGCCAGAGGCCCACCGAGAGCGCGGTGACCACGGCGAAGAGCAGGAACAGCGGCAGCAGGGCGACGGCGGCGGTGGGCACGATGCCGTAATAGAGCATCATCGCGAGCAGGATGACGAAGGCGATGGCGAAGTCGACCAGCCCGGCGAGCACGGAGGCGATGGGGATCACCAGCCGGGGGAAATAAACTTTGGTGATCAGGTTCTGGCTGGCGACCAGGCTGTTGCTCGATTCGGTCAGGGAGAACGCAAAGAGCTGCCAGGGCAGCAGGGCGACGTAGGCGAAGATGGGGTACGGGACGCCGTCGGAGGGCACTTTCGCCAGGCGCCCGAAGAAGATGCTGAAGACCACCATGGTCATGACGGGCTGCAGGATGGCCCAGGCCGCGCCGAGCGCAGTTTGTTTGTAGCGCACTTTGATATCGCGCCAGACGAGGAAGTAGAGCAGCTCGCGGTACTCCCAGAGGTCGCGCAGGTGGAGGCGGAGGAATCCGGTGGAGGGGCGGAGGATCAGGACGGGAGTGGATTGCGTGGCCATTATCACTTCCCCGCCCCGATGACGGCCAGCATCCAGGCGCGCGACCAATGCAGGCGGCCGCGGTCGAATTCGTTCCACAGTTTGCCGATGGTGGGCCGGTTCAGGCAGCCGCCGGCCAGGGCCATTTCGCGCAGCTCGCCGCTGTGCAGGCGCATCCACTTGCCGAAGGGGAAAGCGAAGCCGCGCTTGCCGCGGAGGGCGGCCGCGGAGACGGCGGGGTCGGCCGCGGCGGCGGTGAGCAGGGGTTTGTTGAGATGAAGGTCGCCGGCTGAAGCCTGCGCTCCTTCGCCGGCTGAAGCCTGCGCTACCAAGACGTGGTCGAGATACGGCACGCGCACTTCGATGGAATGCGCCATGCTGAAGACGTCGGTGTCGCGCAGGAGCTGGTCGTGCAGGTAGCGGCGCATTTCCATTCTGCGGAAGGCCGGGCCGGTGGCCACGGTCTCGGGAGATTGCAAGCAGTCCAGGTACTCATCGGCGGCCTGGCGCACGTCGCTCGATTGCACGTCAAGCAGGGCGCGGACTTGCGCAGGGGCGAAGAAGCCGCGGAGGGCCAGGTACAGGCCCGCGTCGCTGACGCCGTCTTCGAGGCTGGCGAGGCGCATCCAGTTTTCGCGGCCGCGCAGGCGTCCGTAGCCCACGGCGGTGGAGAGCACGGCGTGGCGCAGGGCGCGGGGCAGCGCGGAGAAGCGGCGGATGGAATTGCCGTGGCGGGCGAGCCAGCGATAGTGCTTGTAGCCGCCGAAGACCTCGTCGCCGCCAAGGCCGGAGAGCACCACGGTGAGTCCAGCCTGGCGGGCGGCGCGGGAGACGAAGTAAGTGTTCACGCCGTCGTTGGTGGGCTGGTCCATGACGCGCAGGACGTTGGGCAGCTCGCGCATGAAATCCTGGCTGGTGACGCGCACTTCGCGGTGGTCAGTGGAGAACTGTTGGGCGATTTGGCGGGCTTCGGCGCCTTCGCTGAATTCCCGTTCGTCGAAGACCACTGTAAGTGTTGTGAGCGCGGGTTTCGCGCGGCTGGCCAGGGCGACCAGCGCAGCGGAGTCGACGCCGCCGCTGAGGAATACGCCCAAGGGGACGTCGCTGATCAAGTGGCGGTTGACGGCGTCGGCAAGGGCTGCGCGCAAACCGCTCCCTGACGGTCGCGGCTCGGTATGGTCAGCACGCGGCTCGGCATTGTACGGTCGCGGCTCGGTATGGTCGGCGCGCGGGTCGGCATCGTTTTCGGTAGCGTCCGGCGCCCAATACTTGTGAGTGGTCACGCCGGAGTGGGCGGCAGCCAGATAGTGTCCGGGCAGCAGGCACTGCACGCCCTGGATGCCGGTGGCGGGCGCGGGCACGGAGCCGAGCAGGAGCAACCCAGCCATCGCCGTAGGATTTTTCCGATTCGGTACTAAGCCGGACACTACCAGGGCCTTGACTTCGGACGCGAACGCGATGGAATCCCGCCGCGCGACGTAGTACAGAGGCTTGATTCCGAAACGGTCGCGGGCCAGCAGACAAAGGGGCCGCGCGCCGCGGTTGTCGTAAACGGCGAACGCAAACATGCCACGCAGCCGGCGCAGGAGCCCATCCATGCCCCACTCTTCGTATCCGTGGAGCAGCACTTCGGTATCGCAGCGGGAGACGAACCGGTGCCCGGGCAGATCGGCGGCCAGTTCGGCGTAGTTATAAATCTCGCCGTTGTAGGCGACCCAGACGGCGCCATCCTCGTTGGACATGGGCTGATGGCCGGCGGGGGAGAGATCGACGATGGAGAGGCGGCGATGGCCGAGGACCACGCGGGCGTCCTGGAAGAGTCCGGCATCGTCGGGGCCGCGATGGGTTTGGGCGGAGGCCATGCGCTCCACGGCCGCGCGGTCCGCGGGGGTGGTGTCACCGCCGGTGCGAAAGAGTCCTGCGATGCCGCACATGGGCGTGTGTCAGTCGGCTTCGACTTCGGCTTCGACTGTTTCCGGATGGACGGGCGCGTGGCGTTTGCCGTTCATCCCGTGCTTGCCCTTTCCATTACCGTTGCCGTTTCCGCCGCCGCCGTGGCCGTGGCCGTTGCCGTTGCCGCTGCCGTTGCCGTCGCCGAGGTAATGGAAATAACCCTCGTAGTAATTCCGGTAGTAGCCGTAGCCGGGCGTGTTGGGATTCCAGTTATTCAAGATGGTGCCCATCACGGGAATACCATCGTCGAGGAAGCGTTGTTTGGCCAGCAGGGCGGCGTCGCGGGTGGTGTGGGCGGAGCGCAGGATCATGATTACGCCGTCGGCCAGGCGGGCGAGCACGCGCGCATCGGGAATGTTCACCATGGGCGGCGTGTCGATCATGATGGTGTCGAACTGTTTGCGCAGGCCGCGCAGCAACTCCGGCAGCCGCTCGGAGTGCAGCAGGCTGGCGGCGTTGAAGCGGGAGCGGCCGGCCGGCATGACAAACAGGTTGGGAATGTGCGTGGCGCGGACAGCCACGGCTAGAGTCGCGTCGTCCAAAGGCTCCTGTTTCAGGAGAATCTCGCTGAGGCCGTTGTTGTCGTTCTTCACGCCGAATACGTTGTGGATTCTGGGACGGCGCAAGTCGGCATCGATTACCAGCACCTTGTGATTGATTTCGGCCAGGGCGATGGCGAGGTTGCAGACCACCGTGGTCTTGCCCTCTTTGGGGCTGGCGCTGGTGAGGACGATGACGCGCGGGCGGTCTCCGTTGCGGCCGGAGAAAAGAATCGAAGTGAGAGTGGTGCGGAACGATTCCGAGATGAGCGACTTCTTGCGTACGTGGGTGATCAATTCCACGCGGTCGTCCATCGGATCGCCGGCGATGGACGGCTCGCCGTTCAAACCGAGCACGGCGGCTTTGGCCGGGGCGCGGGTGGTCCTGAAGCCACGCGAAGTCAGTTCGATGTTGGCGGTGGGGACCACGCCCAATTCGGGAAGATGCAGGTAATAGGCGATATCTCCGGGGTCGTGCAGGGTGCGGTCGGCGCGCTCCCGCAACACCACCAGGGTGACGCCCAGGCAGATGCCGGCCAGCAGCCCCATGGTGATGTAGCGGAGCACGTTCGGCTTGTAGGGAATCGACGGCGGCTCGGCGGGGTCCACCACGCGGATATTGCTGGCGCGCAGGGCGGAGGCCACACTGGCCTCCTTCATGCGCTGCAGCATGGTTTCGTACAGGGAGCGGGTGGAATCGACTTCGCGCTTCAGGATGCCGTAGTGAGTGGTTTTTTCAGACTGGTCGGCGACCAGTTTCACTTCCGCCAGGTAGGAGGCGGTCATGAGTTTTTCGCGGTGCTGCGCGGCCTCGTATTCGTTTTTGATGCGGGTCAGGATATTGGCGCGCTCCTGCTTCACGGTGGCTTCCATGAGGGTGATTTGCGCCTGAATGCGGCGGACTTCGGGGTTCTGGGGAGTGAGGGCGATGCGCAGCTCGGCAAGCTTGCGGCGCAGTTCGGTCAGGTTGGTCTCGTCGTCACGCAGGGCGGAATCGTCCAGCACGTCGGGCAAGGCTTCGGGCGGGCTGCCGGCCGCCATCTCGTATTTGGATTCCTTGGAGACACGGTCGGACTGGGCTTGCAACAGGTCCTTTTGCAGGGAGCGCAGCTTGTCCTCTTCCACGCTGGTCTTCTCGTCGGTGAAGGTCAGGCCGGAAGATCGGGCGTAGTTGTTCAGTTCTTCGTCCGCCTTTTCGAGCTTCACCTTGATGTCCTGCAGTTGCCTGGTCAGCCATTCGCCGGTATACTCGGTGCTTTTCCAGCGGGCTTCCAGGTTCTGCTCGATGAACTCTTTGGTCAAAGTATTGGCGAAAGATGCGGCCACCTGGGGCTGCGTCGAGTCGCAGGTGATTTCGACGATGCGGTTGGTTCCCGAAGCGCGCACGCGCACGCTGCCGGCGGCGGTGGCGATGGCTAGCTTCCACAGCTCGGTCTGGCTGGGAGGGTCGATTTTCAGAGCCTTCTTCCAGACCGTGAGGCGATCGGGCGGCCGCATGTTCTCGGGCGGTTTGCCCCTCTCCAGAGCGGCGACTACGCTATTGGCCAGCGACTCGCTCTGCATGATCTTGACCTGTGTCTGGATATCGAAGTCCGGATAGTAGTTACTGGTCGGACTGACCGTTGGACTGACATTGTGCAGGCCCAGAAAGTCCTCGTTGAGGCCCTGCACTTCGATGGTGGTGTGAGCCTGATAGATGCGCGGCTGGGGCAGCGTGTACAGGAACCCCGCGACGGCGCCAAGCAAGGAAACCACCAGGACGGCGGCTTTATGACGCCGCACCATCTGCCAGTATTCGAGGACGCCGGCGTACTCGCGTTTAACGCCGCCGCGGGCCGTGTCCGAGCCTAGGGGCGCCGGGACGGCTATGTCGCCGCGGGGCGCCAGGCGGGCGAGTTCCCGGCTGGAGCCGTTAGACAGGTGCTGAAGTTCTTCCATCGTGTGACCTCTAGTGCGCGACCCCGTAGCTGGCGATGAATGTGCCGGCGGTAATGGCCGCTTCCAGCGCGCGATATACCGCGTGCTTGCCGGTGCTGCCCGGAACCACCAGGACATCGCCGGCCAGCAGAGGAATGTCCTCGGACTGTCCAGCCATGATTTTCTTCAGATCCACGGCGACTTCGTTGCGCTTCTGCTGTCCGGGAACGGGCCGCAGAATCCGCGCGTGGCTGATGGCCGCGGTGTGCAACATCCCGCCGGAGGATGAGACGGCTTCCAGCACCGAAAGCGAGTCGCCCTCGTTCAGCGGAAGGGCGCCGGCGTGGGTCACTTCTCCGATCACGTAGACCACTTCGGCGTGCGGGACGGAGATCACGTCGTGTGGGCGGATGGGGATGTTGTATTCCGGATTCCGAGCTTCCATCACGGATTTCAGATTGACCTCCGCGAGGCTGTATTGATGCGTGAGATCGTCCGCCGCGCCGGGCAATGGAATGCGTCCGAACTCGAGGCGCCTGGCGATTTTTACGGTGGGACCCGCATCCGGCCGCAGCCCGCCCGCTATGGCCAGCATCTCCACCAGGGTTTTCTGCCCTTCCAATTGGTGCACGCCCGGCGTAGCCACCGAGCCCACCACCGATACCGGCTGGCTGCGGAATTCGGTGATGCCGGCGGTAACTTCGGGTTCCACCAGATACACTTTCAAACGGGTGGCGATCTCGGTCTCCAGTTGATCGAGGGTCAGGCCGCCGGCGTGAACGCGCCCGATCATCGGCATTTTGATTTCACCGCCCGCATCCACGCGGAAAGGCTTTTCGCTAAGGTCGGGCGCGTTGACGGCGTGAATGGTCACGGTGTCGTCGGGACCCAACAGGTAGGTGATGCGAGTCCGGTCCGGCCGCGCCGCGCTGGCTTCCGGTTGTGCCACGTTGGCCGCCGGCGGCCCCGCGCTGGCCGCTGGTGGCGCCTGGCCGCCGGCCGGCGGCTGCGCCATGGCGGCGGCGCCCATCAGGGCCCAGCCAATCCGGATGCCTCTTCCGGCGTGTTTCATTGATTGTTCTCCTGCAGGTTGGCTGTCTCCGGTTCTCCGGGCGCGCTTCCTCTAGTCATTTCGACGAGTTGACGGAGTTGGTGCATCTCCATTCTCAATTGCCTCACGGCGCCCTCCAGTTTCTCCATCCGGGGGGCCGCCGAGGCGCCGGAATCGCCGTTGCCGTTGGGCAGCTTGCATAAGGCCGCCCGGGCAAACTCGGAAACGCTGCGTGCGCATTCCATGAGAGATAGATCCTTGAGGCGCTCGTATTCGTCTTCCGAGAGACGAAAGCTTACCATCCGCGTGCGGGTCTTGAACACGGAAACCTCCTTATTTTCCAGGTGTATCTGATTATTTCCAGCGGTTTATTGCCGGATTATGGTTATGTGGAAACACTTGTAAAGTCAGTGCGGCCTGGGCTAAACCCTGGCTAAAGCTTGGCTAAACCCCGGTTGCCCGGCGCAGCCTAGCCCAGTCTCCGGCGTCGCCCGCGGGCCGAACCGACCGCCGCGGGATGGCTACGGCCAGAGACCGTTGCAGAAGAGTGATGGAAACGACTAACCGATCGGAACCGTCGATCTGGGTGAGTATTCCAGTCACGCTGCGCAACGGTCCCTCTGCGATCGTGACTGACTGTCCGGCCTTCAGAAAGGGCCAAGGTTGCAGCAACAGTCCCGATCGAACGACGGCCTGCACAGCCCCAATCTCGTTCTCGTCCACGGGAATGGGTGTCTTACCTAGTCCCACAATGCGTACCACGCCCGGTATCAGGAGGGCCGGCAAACGGTGGTTTACATCCAACTGGCAGAACACGTACCCGGGAAAAAGGGGGAGATCCACATCCTGAAAGCGATCCGACCATCTGCGGCGGCTGCGGAACAACGGAAGGAATTCGCAATAACCGCGAAGAGCCAGACCCGAGGCGACAGCCTTCTCGCAACGTGATGCCACCTGCAGCGCGTACCAAGGAAAACTGGCAGTCTGGTTTAACATCAGCTTAACAATCTATCTTGCGCCGTATGTCACTCGAACGCGCGAGCTACCGCCCCTTGGGTCCCAGAACCTGTGTTTGAACCCGCGGCAGCGAAACGGGTAAAGGAAACTTTAAAGGGTATGACAACATTTGTCAACATGAATTACGCAGTTTTTGAGCCAGAAAAGTCCGGTACTAGTGAGGCTAAGCGCCGGTCTAAACTCCTAGGCGTCACTCAGGCCAATGATAGTACTCTGCACGTTGACAACGCCATGGAAAGCCTCCATGGCAGCGAGCAGCTTCTTCATCCGCACATATCTCATTGAGGGCGGGCGCTTTTTCTATGGCGTCCGGGGGCGAGAGAGGGGGCTCATCATTCGAAACCTCTCAGATAGACGCCGCTAGTTTTCATCGATTCGGCTTGGCCAAGCTTTGGGAGTTCAAGATTTAGAGGTACCGGAACCATAAGTACTGGATTGCCCAGTATCTCGACGAGGTTTCCGCCCCAGCGGCGGGTGCCATTTGGTGCCGCCAGAGCGGCGACCGGGCGCCGGTCGAGAGGCAAACTCATCGCCCCCAGTCCTCGGTCCTCGTGTGGCTGGAAGGGGCGCTAACGAATCGACCCACGGTGTTACGGCGGCGCACTCCTCAAGAGCTCATAACGCCTACCTCAGGCACCAATGCCAGGCGCTGTCTGACGGCCTGGCATCCGCGCGGGGCAGGCGACAGGGATCCAGCTTGGGTAGCCGGCAAGCGCCAAACACGCGCTCTAGGAGAGTGAGTATTTTTCTATTGACAGTTATCTGCCTTATTTGGCGGTGTACTGTCATGACGGCGGCGAACAAGGCCACGTTGCAGGAAAAGCAGGCTATGGCCACACGCGACCACATACTGGGCGCGGCGTTCGCATTGCTGGTGGAGCATCCCCACCCGGCGCTTTTCGCATGATATTTCCCAGCGCAGGCCGATCTGTTTGAAGCCTTGTGGGTGCAGGTCCGCCAACGGTCCGGAACCGCGTTTCCAGCGGCGGAAGGCGAGATGTTCCCCAGATCGGCGTGCTCTACCGGGCCTTCAATTAGAACGAAAAACGGTTCGCGCGGTGATGGAATCGCCGGCGGGCGAGCGTAGCTCGCCATAGCGGGGCTAAAGCCCCGCGCGGGCTCAAGCCCGCCCCCCACCGCAAATGTAGAAACTCCAGCCGCAAGGCGTAACTCCCGCCCCGGCCACGTCTTTCGCCACTCCCAACTTCCGGTTGCCGATCGACCGGACGGAATCGCGCCCCGCCATCTTGCAGCGAGATATCTTCGGTTCCGTCTCAAGAAAATCCGATTTCCCTATACCCGCCGATGGCTCACTGAATCAGCAGAAATCCGTGGCTCTCGTAAGATGCATCTTGATAAGAGCCCGCGATCGCGCCGCTGTCATTGATGCCGACGGCAAAAGTTCCGATCGCGCCGGGAACGCTAAACGTTTGCACCACTCCGGAGGGCGTCCGCACAAAGCCGTGGTACGTAGAGCTTGAATCCTGGTAAGAGCCGACCACGGCGCCGTTTGAGTTGATGCCGCTCGGCTGGGTGCCGGCCGCTCCGGCAACCTCGAAGGTGACCGGTGAGTTGCCCAAGCGCCAGAGAAAGCCTTGCGTGCTTTCTTGGAAATACGAGCCCACCACGACGCCGCTATCATTGATGCTCAACGTGGGCGGAAAAAAACCGAAGTTGTTACCCGGCACGTCGAAATCGCGCCACTCGCCCCCGATACCCCGTACGAAGCCGTGCGCGTTGTAATTGACATCGTCGTATATGCCGGTAACCATGCCGCCCTTGTTGATGCCCGTCGCGTAGGTGTAGGTCGACGCAGGCGCGTCGATCGTACTGAGCGAGCCATCCGCGGTTCGCAGAAACCCATGCATTTCACTCCCATTGAGGTAGGGACCGGCAATGGTGCCGGAATCGTTAATGCCGATAGGGTTTCCCGAGGAGGACGGCAATGTTCCGGGCACGTCGAAGGTGATCCAACTGCCGTCCGGATTCCGCAAAAAGCCGTGCTGGCTAGTGTCGGAGTAGTTGCCGGCCACTGCGCCAGCGGAGTTGATGCTGCTGGGGTAAATGTTTTGCGAACCTGGAGCGTCGAACGTTACAAAGCTGCCGTCCATGCCGCGAAGAAAGCCGTGGCCCCCATTCTCGTCGGCGTAAAACCCGGTAACCGTGCCGTTGTTATTGATACTGGTGGGATACGTCTGAGTGGCTCCCGGGCCGTCGAAGAGGATCAACTGCACTGGGCGCCCCCGGTAGCCTTCCGGTTGGGGCCTTAATGGGGTGTGCGAACTGGGTAGGGGTTGCGCCGCCAGTGCGGCGAAACAGGCAAGCGCGGAAAGAAGAGTGGCTCCGGCCATCGAATTACCTCCTCGAATCGGCAGTGCGTTTTCGCCGGCCCACCGGGTCGGCATTCCACCCGAATTTCCATTTCCGGGAAACCGGATTTGTGGATAGCTTACATCTGAATTATAGTCTCCTCAGGATCCATTGGGGTTCGCGACGCGGGTGCGCTTCAGCAAGGTGGAAGGGCGGGAAAGACTCAAAGAAGGCTGCTAGCCGGATTCAGGCTTGGGGATGCTGCGACTCGTCGGTACGGAATGCGGCATTTCCATTTTTGTGCGGGGCACTCTCCCGACGCCGCCAGCGGCGCAGTTCACTCCGCCTGGAGGTGTGGGAGGCGTAGGCGGCGGACGATACGCCCGCGATGCAATCATGGGCTGTCCAGCTACTGGGCGGCGCGGGCCGCGCGGAAGGCGCTCCACGCCAATAGGCGTTCTTCAATGGCGTTTTCGCCGGACGATCGCGGCAAACTCGCGCGCGACCCCATGAAAGAATGGATGGCCGATAATTCCGATGCAGAGCAATGCGGCGAACAGCGCCATCGCTTCGAAACTTTCGCGCCCTTCCCGCTCCCAGTACACGTCGCGAAGATTGAGCCACAGTGCGAACTCATCCAACGTGAGCGCGGCGCCCACTCCGTAAGCCATGCACATGGTCCGTGCGGCCCACACGTTGGAGCGTGCCGTGCCGGCGCCGACCTGGAGAAGCCATCCGTAGCCGACTACCACCAGCAGCGCGATACCCCACACCAGGTGATGGATGTGCCGGCCGTGCATGGATACATCGTGGAAAGGCCCCATGTGATTGTGAATGGCGAACGTGATTCCACGCACGACCATGGCAGCCGTGAAATATCCCATGGATGCCAGGAAGAGCCGCTCGCGGCGCGATTCAGCCAGTTGGCGCTGGTAAACCCGATGGAGGAGTCCGTGCGAAAGTGCGATGGAAAACAGAAGCAGAATGACGCCGATTGCGAGCGGCGTCATCCAGAACGCTTTATGTGTCCAGAGCTCGGCCAAGGACATATTATCTCGTTGCGGCGCCCCAGGGGCAAGGTCGGGAAGGTTGGGAACAAATTTGCACCGTCCCAGGAATTCCACGCTACGGCCGGCGTAATGAGGCGGCGCGGCCAGTTTCTTGAACAAGACTCCTCGCGCCCGGTCGAAAGCCTACTGCGAGCTGCCTGGAAGGGGCGGGTCCGGAGCCCCGCCGCGGGCGTAGACGCCTGCCCCACAGAGTTTTCATCATCCTGACGGGACCGCGGGACCCTCAGGCGAATTTATCCGTCGCCGCCACGAGAGCGCGACTATTCGGGGGGTCGAAGGCGCTATGGCCGCTGTCGGGGGTGATGATGAGCTCTGCTTCGGGCCACGCGCGGTGCAGCGCCCACGCGCTTTCCATTGGGCAAACCACGTCGTAACGGCCCTGCACGATCACGCCGGGGATGTGGCGGATGCGCGCAACGTGGCGCAGCAACTGGTCGTCGGTTTCGAAAAAAGCCTTGTGGAAGAAGTAGTGGACCTCGATGCGCGCGAAGGCCAGGGCGAACTCATCCTCTTCGTAGTGGCCGGCGAAGTCGGCGTCGGGCAGGAGCTTGGAGGTGGCGCCCTCCCACCCGCTCCAGATCTTCGCCGCCGCGAGTCGCACGGCCGGATCGTCGCTGGTCAGACGGCGGTAGTAGGCGGAGAGCAGATCGCCGCGCTCGGCCTCCGGGATGTGGGCGAGATACGGCTCCCACGCGTCGGGATAGAGGACCGACGCACCGCGCTGGTAGAACCAGTCGATTTCCCGCTTACGGAGGAGGAAGATGCCCCGCAGGACCAGTTCGGTGACGCGATCGGGATGGGTTTGGGAATAGGCGAGGGCCAGGGTGGAACCCCACGATCCGCCGAACACCTGCCAGCGCTCAATGCGGAGGCGCTCGCGGACCTTCTCGATGTCGGCGACGAGGTCCCAGGTGGTGTTGGCTTCCAGTGACGCGTAGGGCGTGCTCTTGCCGCAGCCGCGCTGGTCGAAGTTCACGATACGATATTTTTCGGGATGGAAGAAGCGGCGCTGTTTGGGATCGGAACCGCCGCCCGGACCGCCGTGCAGAAAGATCACCGGCTTGCCGGTGGGGTTGCCGCTTTCCTCGAAGTAGATTTCGTGGATGGGTGAGACCTGGAGCCGGCCCGTGTTGTAGGGCGCGATAGGGGGATAGAGCCAGGTGACGGGATCCTTCATGATGGATTCAGGCTGGGGGTGCTTGGACATTGCTTGCAATTTACCTTTCTGTCTCCGGCACGCGTCATGCGGGACGCGGACGACTCGAATGATCATCATAGCCGAGTGGCGCGGCGCAATTCACGCCGCTCCATTTTCTTGGTCTGAAGTTGTTCTCGACCGGACTGTTCGCCCGGACGATCTCAATAGAAGCGATACAATCGACGGATTTAGGGAGCGCATCAATGAAGCCAACTGTTAAGCAGTCAGGCAGACTTAGCTGGGGGAAGAGGGCATGCGTTGCTTTTGTGCTGTGCGCCATGACGACGATGTCTCTAGCGGCGCAGACGTTCACCACGCTGTTTAGCTTTGATGGCATGAACGGCGATGGTCCCACCGATGGGCTAATCCAGGCCACCAACGGGGACCTTTACGGGACTACGGGTGCCGGCGGGGCCAACCCCGGTTTCTTCGGCGGTGGCGGCGGCACGATTTTTAGAATAGCCCCGAGTGGCACGCTGACGACGCTTTACAGTTTTTGTTCCCTAAGCGGGTGCACAGACGGCTTCGGGCCCAACGGCGAGCTCATCCAGGCTACCAATGGGTACCTCTACGGGATAACGATGTATGGCGGGGCCGGTGACGATTGCAGCGACACGCTTAGCTGTGGCACCGTGTTCAAAATGACCTCGAGCGGCACGCTGACGACGCTATACAGCTTCTGCTCCGAGAGCAATTGCCCGGATGGCGCCGAGCCGTTCGATGGATTGGTGCAGCCACCAAATGGCGAGTTCTACGGGACAACCTACGCCGGCGGGGCTTACGGCTACGGCTCGGTCTTCGAAATCACCCCGAGCGGCACGCGGACGACGCTATACAGCTTTTGCTCCCAGGGCCAGCCCTGCAAGGACGGCTTTGGCCCCTCCGCGGGGCTGGTTCGGGCCGCCAACGGAGACCTCTACGGAACCACGTCCTACGACGGCGCGAACGGCAACGGTGGGACGGTCTTCAAAATCACCCCGAGCGGCACGCTCACGACGCTATACAGCTTCTGCTCCCAAGCCGGTTGCACGGACGGACTCTCCCCCTATGCGCGGTTGGTCGAGGCTACGAATGGGGATCTCTACGGGACGACGGTCTTCGGTGGGACCAACGTCCTTGGCACCGTCTTCAAAATCACCCCGAGTGGCACGCTGACGACGCTATACAGCTTTTGCTCCCAAGCCAGTTGCGCGGACGGCTATTACCCCTATGCGGAGCTGGTTCAGGCTACCGACGGGAATCTCTACGGGACGACGGAATATGGCGGGGCCAACAAGCAGGGCACGGTCTTCAGAATCACTCCGAGTGGCACGCTGACGACTCTATACAGCTTTTGCTCCGAGAGCGGATGCACGGATGGGGGCTCTCCGTTCGGAGGGTTGGTTCAGGACACCAGTGGGGTACTCTACGGGACAACGGAACTGGGCGGGGCCAGTGTGACCTGCTATCAAGGCTGTGGCACGATCTTTCGACTGTCCGTGGGTCTAGGCCCATTTGTGGAGACCCAGACCCCCTCCGGCAGCGTAGGAACGGCGGTCAAGATTCTTGGTACCGGCCTAACCGGCGCGACCAGCGTCACCTTTAGCGGCGCCTCGGCTGCCTTTACGGTGGTCTCACCGTCCGAAATCAAAACCGCCGTACCCGCCGGCGCGACCACCGGCACGGTCAAGGTAGGAACGCCCAGTGGCACGCTTTCGAGCAACGGGCCCTTCCGAGTGCTGCCATAGAGCGCGGCAAGCAACAGTTTTAGTTGCCATCGTCCAGCCAAACGGTTCCATCGCGCGCCCAAGCCGGCCTGCTTCACCGGAATGCGTCAGGACAGCTATGTCTTCACGCCCCTGACACCCCGGTCGCTATACGGAAGGAATCCCAGTCTGACGCTTCCCAGAACGCTGTTCCCGGATATGCAATCCGACTCAGCGAAGGCGGCTGTTGCATGACCTCGGTTCCCCAATTCCCGCCTGCGGTGGGCCGCCGACCGGCGCGCGATTCTCGTGTATCTGTTCGTCGCGTGGACCGTCAGCTCCCTGTTCTATTTCTTCATCGTCAAATCCGCAGGCGCCAACGCCGCGGACGGAGCCTACACCAGCGGACTGATGCGGTGTCCGGCCAAGGGGCCTTACTCACCTGCAAGTATCTCGGCCGACCTATCGCCAGCCTTGGTTGGCAGTGGGGCCTGACCCGTTACCAAGTCCTCAGCTACCTGATTCCTCTCGGCTATTCCACCTTTACCTACTCCATCGCCTGGCTGACTGGCATCGCCGCGCTAAACCCGCTCCAGACAGCCGATGCCTTTTCGCGGTTCTTCGGTCTCGGTCCATTGTCGAGACTTTTCGGTATAGGGCTTTATTTCCTGGTGGTCGCAACCATCGGCGTAATCAAAAACTGCGCCACCACTCTGGGTGAAGAAATCGGTTGGCGTGGATTCCTCGTGCCCGAGTTAGCCAAACGCTTTTCATTCACTGCAACCGCTGTTCTTTCCGGCGTTGGCTGCGCCTGAAGTCCGGCAGCCTGTGGACCGGCGTCATTCTGCACGCTTCCAGCAACCACTTCATCCAACGGTTCTTCGACCCCATGACCGCGTACACCGGCCGCACGAAATACATCCTGGGAGAGTTCGGCATCGGATTGACCCTTGTAGTAGCTGTGCTAGCCGCCTATTTTGGATGCGCCGCGCGGAAGTGGCCCAACCTCGATAGAGGCCTTGGAAGCCCGGCTTCTCGACGCTGCCCCGTGAGTGCACCCACGCGGTTCGGGCACGGTTCAAACGCACACACCACTTGCGATAATCGACTAATGCGCCTACACGATTATGCGCCGCGGCCCGCGCACCTCAAATGGCTCCTCGATTCCGACCCGGCCATCCGTTGGCAGGTCATGAGGGACCTTACCGGTGAAGCCCCCGGCGCGATTGCAGCCGAGCGGTCTCGCGTCGCGACCGAAGGCTGGGGAGCGCAACTTCTCGCCTGCCAATCTCCGGCCGGCAACTGGGGTGGGAGCCCCCGCGGGTGGAGAGACGATTTGCCGAAAGACGACCGAGTCTTGCTGATTACCCTCTACACGCTGGTCGTCTTGATGGACCTCGGTCTCGACCCGGCCAGCCAGCAGGCTCGCAAAATGATCGACCGCGTCGACAAGCGGCTGGTGTTTAAGCGGCTCAACAACCGGCCTTTCCTGCAGGGCGAAACGGAGCCCTGCATCAACGGCAGAATTCTCGCCATCGGCGCGTATTTCAAAGAAGCGAACGACGCACTCGCCAATCGACTCCTGGGCGAGCAGCTCGAAGATGGCGGCTGGAACTGCGAAGCACCCCAAAGCCGGCGCGCTTCGTTCCATACCACCATCTGCGTGCTCGAAGGACTCCTCGAATACGAACGGGCGGGGCGTAAATCGGTGGCCGTCACTAAGGCCCGCAAGAGGGCCGAAAGCTATCTGCTCGAGCGCCGTATGTTCCGCTCGTCGGGAACCGGCGAAGTCATCGACAAACGCTGGCTCCGCTTCTCGTTCCCGGCGTTTTGGCACTACGATGTCTTGCGCGGACTCGATTATCTGCGGAATGCGGGAATCAAACCCAACAGCCGCGTCGGCGACGCCATTGAAACCGTGATTGAGCGCCGCCACCAGAACGGGCGCTGGCCGCTCAACCTCCTGCATCCCGAACATATTCCATTGGAGATGGAGACAGGCGTCGGCAGGGCAAGCCGCTGGAATACACTACGCGCGCTGCGAGTTCTGCGTTGGTACAACAACTCCGCGCGGTCGTTGTGACTTGGGCCTGCTCGCCATGGCTTGGGCCGGAAAGGAGCCGCGAATTTGCCATTCGGAGTGGATCGCGGCGCATCCGGACAGAACCCGTCGGCGACGATTCGCAAAAAGCACTGGAAGGATGCCCGACCATCCGGGTCGGCGCCGGCTTTCCCGAACGGCTGAATTGGGCAGCACTGGGAGCGTGTGGGCCGGCGACTGCCCCTGCCCAGCACCGCCTGGCTTACGCGGCGAATTCCGTTACCCGGAAGGCTCTGGCGAATGGACCTCCGCACCGGCGAGCGCCGGATCATTGTCGATTCCAGGTACGAGGAATATAATCCGCAGGATTCGCCTGACGGGCGCAAGGTGGCATTCCAATCCGAGCGTTCGGGGGACAATGAGGTGTGGACGTGTGACGCGGACGGTACGAATTGCCAGCAACTGACCTTCTTCGAAGAGCCCGTAGGCGGCTCACTCCGACGGCGGCAAGCCCCGGCGCGTGACCGGGGGCGACGCGCAGAGCCAGGTGCCCAGTTGGTCCCGTGACGTCAGGTGGATCTATTTCGAATCGGACCGCTCCGGACAGTGGCGCATCTGGAAGGTGCCCCCAGAGGGTGGCTCAGCCGTGCAGGTAGCGAGGAACATAGGGGGCGCGGCATTCGAATCTGTGGACGGCAAGTGTTTGTATATCACCTCGACCGGGGAAATCGAGGGCCACCTCGAGATTCCGGCGCACCGGTTGACCATTGGGATGGCCGGCCGGGTGCGTGGAGATGTGCTGGCTGCCGAGGCCGTGGCCATGGGCATGGTCGAAGGAAACGTGGACGCCGGGCGGAAGTTCGTCATGCGTGCCAGCGCCAGAATGGCCGGGAGCATTCGCACGCCTTCCCTAACCATGGAAGAGGGCGCATTTTTCAAGGGCAGGATCGAAACCGTGTGACTCCGGCGCCCGCCGAACGGCGAGTCTCCGTGATACCACCGCGAGTGTGCGCGGCTTACAATGGTCCCGATGACCGCTCCATCGCCGCGCACAGTCCCGTGGCTGGCACTGTGGCTCCCGCTGCTGGCCGGCGCGCAAGGGTTGCCTCCCGCTCCACACGCGGAAGTGCACGATCTCACGCCCCAGCCCGGGTTCTTTACCGAGCCTTCCATCGCCATCAATCCGCGCGATCCGCGGCAGGTGGTGGCGGCGTTTCAGGACAACGCACACATCTCGTTTTCGACCGACAGCGGGGCGCACTGGCAGGCCGCCACCGGCATCGAACCGGCGAACTATCGCACGTCCGGCGACGTGTCGGTGACCTTCGACAATCGCGGCCGCGCGGTCGTCTGCTACATGGCGTTCGACAAGCTGGGCCGCTTCAATTATTGGGCGCACGGCGCCACGCGCAACGGCTTGTTCGTGCGGCGGTCACTGGATGGGGGCGCCACTTGGGAGGCCAACCATAATCCGATTATCGAGCACCCCAGCGAACCCGGCATTCCCTGGGAGGACAAGCCATATATCGTCGCGGACGATACCAACGGCCCTTATGGCGGCAACCTTTACGTAGGCTGGACGCGATGGACCTTGACCGATTCACAGATCCGCTTGTCGCGCTCGACCGACGGCGGCCTCACCTGGTCCGCGCCCGTGGAGATCGACGCTAAGCGCGGACTGCCGCGCGACGACAATGGTGCGCTGGAAGGCTTCGCCGGCGCCGTGGGCGGCGACGGCACACTCTATGCGGTGTGGTCCGCCAACGCCACGCTGCAGTTCACGTTGTCGCGAGACGGCGGCCGGACGTTCGCGCCGCCGCGCGACATCCTGCAGACCGGACCGACCATGTTTCAACTCCAGGCTTTTTCGCGCGCCAACGGGTTTCCGCAGATTGCGGTGGACCGGCGCGCGGGCAAGCGCGGGTGGTTGTACGTGACCTGGAGCGACTATCGCAATGGCGGCGTGGATGTATTCTGCGCGGCCTCGAGCGATGACGGCCGGACGTGGTTGCAGCCCGTACGGGTGAATAGCGATCCCCTCCATAACGGCGCGGACCACTTTTTTCAATGGCTCGCCGCGGACCCGGTGACAGGCGACGTGGACGTCCTGTTCTACGATCGGCGCGCCGATCCGCAGAACCGCGCGCAGACCGTGACGCTGGCGCGCTCCACCGACGGCGGGAGGACCTTCGCCGACTATGCCTGGACTGCCGCGGCATTCCAGACCAACAACAGCGTCTTCATGGGCGACTATTCGGGCATCGCGGCTTACGATGGGCGGGTGTACGGTGTTTGGACGGAGAAACCCGATTCCCAGACGCGCGGCACGGTTGTGCGCGTGGGCGTCGCGGATTTCCGCGCGTCCACCGCGGGCGCAACGGCCGCTCCACTAGAATGAGGCAAAAAGGGGGCGGCGGCCAAACGAACCTCGACAAACAAATCTCCGTGGCGCTGCCGCTCGACCGCTGGCTGTTTTACGCGCTTGCAGCGGCGGCGCTGGCGTACGCGTTTCTGGCCGGTCTGCGAACCATTGCGGAATTCGATCTCGGCTGGCAGATGGCCACCGCCCGCTGGATCGTGCAGCATGGTCAAATTCCTTCCACCGAAATTTTCTCCTACACCGCGGCAGGCCAACCTTGGACCTATCCGATCGGGTCCGGACTGGTGTTTTACGGGCTGTATTGGTTGGGCGGCTACGCGCCGATCTCCTGGCTTACGGCCTTCGGTTGCGCCGGAACGGTCGCTTTATTGCTGCGGCGGGGTTCCGCGGTGACCGCCGGCCTGGCCATCCTGGCCGTGCCGCTAATCGCATCCAGGGTCACGGCGCGCGCGGAAATGTTCACGGTGGTGTTGTTTGCGGCAACCCTCTCGTTGCTCTGGGAGCAGCGCCGGACGGGCGCCGCGCGGCTATGGCTGCTGCCCGCGACTATGGCCGTCTGGGTCAATCTCCATCCGGGTTTCATCGCAGGTCTGGGGCTGCTGGGCGCTTACGTAATGATAGAGGGGCTGGACATGGTGAAGGCGCGACGCGCGCAAGTGCCGCCGGCCGTCTCCGGCGAGCCTTCCCGTGGCTGATGGCCGCGGGCGCCGCGACGCTGGTCAATCCATGGGGCTGGCGCATTTACGACGTGTTAACCCGCCAGCAGGCCGCCATGGCGCTGCATTCCGAGGTGATCCTGGAGTGGGCGCCCATCCCTCTCGATTGGACGCACATCAAATCCGGATTGTCGCCGTTCGCGCCGGATATGTTTTACGTGCTGCTCGCGGTGGTGGCGATGGCCGTGCCGCTGGCGCTCGCGCACCGCCAGATCGGAGAAGCCCTCCTGATCGGCGGGGCCGCATTTTTTCCTCTCAAGCATGCTCGCCTTGCGGCGCTTTTCGGTGTCGTAGTTGTAATCGTCTGCGGCGCGGTGCTGGCCTCCTTCCTGCCTACTTTACAAGCGAAGATCCGTGGGGCGGGCGTCCGTTCGCTCCTAGCCGTGGCGGCGAGTGCGCTGCTGGTGAGCGTGGCGGCGACGCGCATCCGCGGCCTGGTAACGGACCGGGCTTATCGCACGGGAGGCGAGGTGGTTTCATTCGGCGCGGGATTGTCCTGGTGGTTTCCCGAGCGAGCGGCGGCTTTCGTGGAACGGGAAAATCTGCCCGCGCAAATCTTCAGCGGCTACAGCGAGGGCGCCTACATGGCCTTCCGCCTGGGTCCAAAGTATAAGAACTATATCGATGGCCGGGCGATCCCGTTTGGCGTGGCGCTGATGCAGAACACCAGCCGGCTCAAATCCAGCCCGCCGGATTCGCCGGAATGGAAGCGCGAGGCGGAGCGCTACGGCATCCATACCATCGTGGTTCCAATCGGACGATTCGTCGCCTTGCAATTCTTTCCGGTGCTGAAACAGTTCTGCGCGAGCGAGACCTGGGTTCCCGTTTACTTGGATGAAGTGGGCGCCGTCTTTGTGCGCCGCGGCCCGGAAACGGAAGCCCTGATCGCGCGTTTGAAGGTGGATTGTGCGACCGTGCCGTTGCCGGCGGCCGCTCCTGTTGGGAACGGCTCTCCAGCCTTCAACCAGTGGGCCAATGCCGCCGCCGTTCTGCATGCTCTGGGACGCGATCGGGAGGCGCTCGCAGCCATCCGCAAAGCGCTGGAAATTTTCCCGGATAACGGATATCTGCATTTCACGCGCGGCCACATCTACGAGGAAGCGGGCGACCTGGCGAACGCGGAGCGGGATTTCCTGGCCGCAACCGAAGTGGAACCGAATCTGGTGGCGCCGTGGTCGGCTTTGGCCGCATATTATCAGCAGCGGGGCCGGTTGGCGGAGGCCATCCGCGCATGGGAAAAGGCCGCCGAGCTTTCCCGATGGCCTTGGGAGCCGCTGGAAAACCTGGGGTACGCCGACCTGATGGCCCGCCGGCCACAGGAAGCTCTGGCCGCGTTCGACGGCGCCGCGAAAAGTCTGCCGGAACACGCCGAGTTGCTGGTCGACGATACGTTTCTGGCGAACATCGCACATGGCCGCGCCCGCTCGTGGTACCGGCTGGGGAGCTTGCCGCGCGCGATTTCCTACGAAGAAGACGCCACCCGGCTGCTCCCCGCCAGCGCGGGTCTTTGGCGGCAGCTTGCGGAGTTGTACGCCGCGGCGGGCCGGAGCGCTGACGCCAACCGGGCGTTCGCGCGAGCGAGCGCACTGCCCTAGGAGATCGCTCCCTCACGGTCGCGGCTCGGTAAGTTACTGCAAACACCTGTGCACGATTCTGAGCCGCGCGCGTCGGCAAGCGGTCTTTTTTTCGCAGCCTGCCAGGCTTGGCACCTGGGCGCGTCAGGCCGTCACGGCTTGCTGCTGGCCGGCGAGAATATGGTTCAATTGCTCCATCACGGCGAAGGCGTCGGCCACGTAAAGAACGTCCGCTTTGCCGCGCGCCCAGCCGCAATTCGGGTCCAGATTGACGGCCCGCCGCTCGTTGATGAATCGCCATGCCACCACGTGCGGCTCTTCGCCATGACAGCAGGTGGCCAGGCCCTTGGGATGCCGCGGCGTCGACCCGGTCTGGCCGATCTGATTCAGATGCGTCATGAAGGTGAGCACGGCTTGGCCTTCGCCGCTCAGGTCCACCAGCGACTTGCTGCCGCCGAGCGAGGCTTGCGCGGCGTGCAGGAATCCCAGGATCAGCCGCTCGGCATCGGCGGGATGCGTCTGGCCGTCGGCCTGCTTTTTGGTCCATCCGGCGCCGGCCACCAGCAATAGATCGGCTTCCGGGCGAATGGTCTGCTGGTCCGTGCGCGGGGCGCGCCAACCGGAGAACGTGGTGCGGCGCAGACGGTCGTCTACAGCGACTGGCACAGATTCCAACGAGGCGTGCGCGGCGGCGCCTTGCCAAGGCTCGCCCGATCCCGGCTCCAGCAGGATGAACCAGGGCCTCTGCGTGCGCTGGGAGACGCCCTCGATCCTCTGGCGGTAATACCAGCGGGTGACGGCGGGAGCGCCGCCTTCCACCGTGATGGCGATCGCGTGTGTATCGGCGCGGCCGCGCAGCCGTTGCGCGATGCCCGGCAGACAGCGCGCCCAGCGCGACGTGCCAGGGGCGAGCACCATCGTGGCTCCCGCCGCTTGCGTCAGCGCTTCGGCGGCGGCTGCGTCGGTGGCGTAACGGGCGGTGGCGAATTCCGGGCCGGACACCGCCAGGTACCGCACCGCACCGCAACTCCCGATGGAATCGGCCGCGGCCTGCGCATCGTCTGCGGCGACCAGGCCTACGGTCAGGCTTGCGCCGGGCAACGTCTCGCGCAGCGTCAGGGCGGCTGCCAGCGTTTCCCGGGCCGCTTTCGAAAGCGATCCGTCGGCTTCGGTATGGGTGAGTAAGAGAATGGTTTCCATGGGCGGTCACGGTTAGTGCTTTGCGATCCAGGCGGCGATTTCGCGCGCGATGGCAGCGGGATCGAGGTCCTTCACCACGCGCGTCTCGCGTTGCTGCCGGGGCGCGGCGGCGCGCAGGAAGCGGGCCCCATCCGCCGCCGGCTTGAACGGTTTGGCCCTTTGCAGCGCGGGCATCACGCCGCGCAGGTTGGCCATGCCGATCTGCGGATTGTTGCGCGGCTCGGGCAGATTGCCGGTGGCCCATCCGAGCGCCGCCGGCGGACCCGCGCACACAGACAACTGGTGCCGCCCGCCTTCCACCCGTTCCAAAATCTCCAGCGCGCCGTCCGGGCGCACGCGCAACTCATCCACGCCCTGGAACTGATCCACGATGCCCAGTTGCTCGCCCAGCATCTGCAAGGTGGCGCCGGCGCCGCGCGAGGCGGATTCCCATCCGCCGAACAGCAGCAGGCGGGCGATATCGAGGCCGGGGATCGCGCGGATGGCCTCCGCCAGCGCGGCTGCCGCGTCGTACGCTTCGGTGAATCCGCCGGCCGCGCCATCCACCGCCACAAACTCGAAGGCGGCCTTCTGCGCCACGGTCATCATGACTTGCTGCAGCTTGGCTTTGGGCCCCAGGCTCACCAGCCAGACTTTACTGCCGGGCGACTCGGCCGCCAGGTGCGCGGCTTCGTAGAGGGCGTGCGCCGCCCACGGATCGAGGATGGCGGGCAGCATGTTCTCGTTCTTCAGCGCGGGACCGGATGGGGTGGTGACCGGCTCCAAGGTCTGGAGAGGGTCGGGCACGATGCCCGCGCATACTATGATTTGATACGGGGAAGACATGGTTACTAATAGTATAATCAGATCCGAATGCATTTGGCCTGGGGGACAGCCAAACTCGGCCGATTAGCGTAAGATATTAGAGCGAAACGCATGCTGATTAAACGCCTGACGCTGAAGAAGATCCTGTCGTTCAAAGAGACCACTGTCGAACTCAAACCCCTGAACGTTCTGATCGGCGCGAATGCCGTCGGGAAGAGCAACTTGATCGAGGCGATCGGCCTGTTGCAGGCCGCGCCCGCACGGATCGAAGGCCAGATTCTGCGTGGCGGAGGAGTCAGGCAGTGGCTTTGGCTCGGCGGCGCGCCCGATGTGTCCGCGGGCGTCGGATGCGCACTGACGCTCCCGAGCCAGCCCCAGTCGGGTTCTGTGTTTTATGGGCTGGAGTTCTGGGGAGGGCCAGCGGGGTTTGAGATCTTGCACGAACGTCTCATTGATGGTGATTCGGAATCCGGCGGGCCGAACTACTTCATGCGCCGTGGCACGAGCATGCAGTTCGGCGGTCCGGCGCTCGAACTGGCGAGGGTCCAGGCGGCCGCCACAGCCATGCCGTCTAACGAATCGGTGTTCGCTCGTTTCAAGAATCCCATGGATACGACTCCTGTCACCGAGGTCGGCCGTTGTTTTGAGGAGATCCGAATCTTTCGGGAGTTCAGAACCGGTTTCAATTCACAAGCGAGACACGGCATCTCGACAGCGGCGCCGAAGGACTCTTTATCGGAGGGCGCCGATAACCTGGCACTGGTGCTACATCAGTTGGACTTCCTGGGCGCGCATGATCGGATTAAAGAGTACCTCAAGCGGTTTTGTGCTCGCTTCGAAGATGTGAAGGTGGACGTAGGCGAGGGCCTCGCGCGAACGTTCCTGAGAGAGGCCGGGCTATCGGATATGCTTTCGGGAATCCGCATGTCCGACGGCACCTTGAAGTTTCTCTGCCTGCTCGCGGTGCTGTTTCATCCCAAGCCGGCGCCGCTGGTGTGCATCGAGGAGCCGGAGTTAGGGCTGCATCCCGATGCGCTACGCCTCGTGGCCGAGGTGCTGGTTGAAGCGTCGGAGCGCACTCAATTGATTATCACCACCCATTCCGAGGCGCTGGTCGACGCGCTTTCCGACCATCCCGAGTCGGTGCTGGTCTGTGAGCGCGACTTCGACAATGGCACTCAATTCAAGCGGCTCGCCCAAGACGAGTTGGATGAGTGGCTGGAGCACTACACTCTGGGCGAGCTTTGGCGGAAAGGTGAACTCGGCGGGGGCCGCTGGTAGATGCCGAGCGAGATCCGCATCTACTTTGAGGGCGACAAGAGCCTCAAGGCCGGATTCGATGCATTCTTGGCCGAGATCAGGGAACGAGCGACCGCTGCGAAATGCAAGCTCTCGATCGTCGCCACCGGTGGGAAACCTGAGCGGGATTTCGGCATCGCGTTGAGGAAGCACCCGGCTGCCTGGAACGTTCTCCTGCGCGATAGCGAAGGCCCCTTGCAGCCTAATCGGCCGGCGGCCCAGGCTGGTTCAGTCTTTTGGATGGTGGAGATGATGGAATCCTGGTTCCACGCCGACAAAGGCGCCCTGGAAGACTATTACAAGAGCGGTTTCCGCAAAGACGCCTTGAAGGCCAATCCAAACGTGGAGGAGATTTCCAAACGCGATTTGATTGCGGGCCTGAAGGCTGCCACCACAGACACTACGAAGGGCAAATATCACAAGACCATGCACGCGCCGGCTCTACTGCAGTCGATCAAGCCGGCACTGGTGCGGAAGGCCGCTCCCAATTGCGACAAGCTCTTTAAGGTTGTACTGGACAAGCTCACATAGGGTCTATTCGCTGAAAATCCACCGTGGGCTCCCGGCGCAAGCAGTCTCTTACAATTGACCGCGCATGCGCGCGAACTTTTCTTTTAAATCCGGGGGCGCCGGATGGGCTGCGGTGTGAGCGTCTTCTTCGCGCGCGCGCTCCGCCATGGTTTTCTCAACTTCGTCCTTGTGACCCAGGTAGAAAACGATTGCCCCGTAGACTTGCTCCAGGCTCAGTGTCGGGAAGTCCGATCGAATGGCCTCCGGAGACTCGCCCTGCTGAAACTCCCGCACGACGAAATCGAGCGGCACGCGGCTCGCTGCCAGATAGAACCTACCGTTTCGGCGCTCAACAAATTCCCGATTCACAGGCATACCCACTATCAGTTTATCCCAGACCGTCAGCCGGTGCTTCAGCTTCCCGTACTACGAGCGCCGCCGCGGGACCGCGACGTTGAGGCCGGAGCCGAAGCTGCGACATGCCTGGGGGCGATGACTGGAATGACGGCGCCTAGGACCGGCTCGATGCAAGATGGATCGAAGCTGGGCTGCGCCCCGACGCGGTGTCAGTCCCCGCTCGGTTGCCGGAGGATCGTCTCGGAAGAGATCACAAAGGAAGCGTCTGGTTTGTAGACTTCGACGAGGGCCGAGACCAGTGTCTCCCAGACGTCTTCCGGGGTCCATGCATGGTAACGCCAAGCAATGTATTCTCGCGCCCGCACCGGGATGTCTGCTTGCGGAATGGCCCTGCGCGGGTCCCCGATCACTCCCTTTTGTTTCTCCGGTTGGCCGTGGGGCTCAAGTTTCAGAGCTGCGCATAGCACGTTGTAGAGGTCGCCGACGGTCACTAAGCCGTCAACTTTGCCGTCTGAAAGCTTGGTCGGGAAAAGTTTAGAGAGATGCAGTAGAAGCGGCAGTAGATCTTGGCGCACAGCGGCGCCCCGCTGCGCACTCAGGCCCCGGAGCCTCTTCCACTCGGTGTATTTCTCCACAAGTCTGGCGAAGCGTTCACACTGCTCCGCGGACATGGGCGCCCTCTTGCACTTCCGCAGAATGGTCTTCCAGAGATATCCCGAACGGAAAAAATAGGGGCGGACCTCAAGAAAGCACAACGCAACTTCAATTGTCGCGGGATCGCCGGCCAAAATCCGTTCGTAGAAATTCGCATCGAATCCGCCGGGAATACACAGCTCGGCATAGCGAGCGTGAAATTCCTTACAGGCCTGAGACCACTCCTGCCGCAGTTTTTCACTCTCCGACCGCCGCTTCGCTGCCTCGTCAATGCGGCGCGTGAGGCGGTTTATCTCCGCCGCATTTTCAATCATCATCGCGCGAAGCTGTTCTCGGTCGGGCATGTTTCGGGCACCCATTTTGACACAACGACGCCCCACACGGCGGGGCTGGGAGCCCCGCGCAGGCTGCGAGCCTGCCCCACTAATTTTCTGTCGAGTGCAAGCCCCCCGCGCCCGCGCGGAATGCGACATTGGTGCGCACGGGGTCGTCGTCCAACGGCTGCCTGCAATTCCAAAGACACGCCCCGCAGAAGACGCATTTCTCTCGGTCGAACAGCGGCACGCCGTTCGGCCCCGGCGTGAGCGCCTGCCCCGAGCACATCTCGATGCAGAGCTTCGTCGCGCAGCGCTCGCAGAAATCGGGATACTGGAACGCGACATGGTCGGCGTACCCGGCGGGCGCCTGCACCTTGCCGCCCACCAGCAGCGCGTCCTGCTGGGACATCAGCAACTGCCCATCGAAGGGCACCGCGGGCCAGCCGCAGCGGTCCATCAGCGCATCGTGCATGGCGACGCTGCGCCCATAGCACTGATGCCGCACATGGTCGATGTCCGCCGACGTGAGTTTGCCGCGGTAGTATTCTTCCAGGTTCGGGAGCAGTTGCGGCTCGCCCGCAATCGAGAAGCGGCCCTTGGTGGCGCCCGCCAGCGCCATGCCGATCAGCCCGCTCACCACGCCGTGATGAAAGCCGTCGCGGGCCTTCTCGGCGATATGTCCTTCCTGTTCCACCCAACTCGCGCGGCGGCGCGCCACGTAGGTTTTTTCCAGGTTGGCTTTGGTGAAAGGCTTACCGGCGCCGCGTAGTTCCTTCACGGCTTCGGCAAGCTGGATGCCGGTGGTCCAGGCTTCGTCCACGCCTGAGCCGGTCAGCACGTTGGTGCTGCCGGAACACTCGCCGATGCGCGCGTATCCATCGCCCGCCAGAAACGGCTCGCCGCGCTTGCCGGCCTCCTGCAGCGACTTGGCGCCCCAGGAGCGCAGCCGGCCGCCTTCCAGATAGCGCCACAGATACGGATGCAGCATGTAGTGCTGCAAATAGCGGTACGACGTGCGCGCCGGGTTGTGGAACCAGGACGGCACGAAGATGCCCACTGAGGCCACCCGGTTGGGATGCACGTAGAAGAAGCCGAAGATCTCCGGCTCCGGGTACCCGAACGTATGCAAGACCGTGCCGGGCTCCAAATCCACGCCGTCCCGAAGATCGACCACCATCTTGGCGCCCACGGCCCACTCATGTTGATGATGGCCGCCGGGCAGTCCGAATTGTGCGTCGAGCTGGCGGCCGACTGCGCCCACGGGTCCATCGCCCACCACGGTGAGCGCCGCGTGTAGATCCATGCCGGGCATGTAGCCGGTATCGGGATGGCCTTCGCGATCGGTGCCCTGATCGAGCAGCCGCACGCCCACCACGCGCGCGCCTTCCACCAGCGCCTCGGAGACGGGCATGCCGGGCCAGATCTGTACCGCGCCGCCGCTCATGGCCTGCGCGCCGGTCCACTGCATGAACTGGCCGATGGAAAGCAGCAATCCGCCATCTTTGCGCAGGAAGGGCGGCGTCCAGGGCAGTTCAAAAGCGTGATTTTTCGGCACGCGGAGCAGGCGCAGCATCCGGTCGGCGGCGCGCAGAGTGGGCGAGCGGCGGCTGGCCCCGATAGGATCGAGGAGGTAGGCGATCTTTTCGTGACTAACCGCAGTTGCCATGGGGATTTCGGCCGGATTGAGATCGGGGAAGCTGGCGCGAATGCCGCGCGCGCGTGTGACGGCGCCGGACACGCCGAAGCCGATATCGTCGGCGCGCTCGTAGCACACCACTTGCAAATTGGGATCGGGGTCGCGCGCCAGCGTGGTCAGGAAACCGCCCATGGCCGGCCCGAAGCCGACGCAGACGATATCCACGTCCATTGACAAGCGCTCGGATGGATTCATTGTTGGGCAGCCTCCCGACCAAATAGTGGGGCGGCCAATCGTGGCCGCAGCCGCCTTTTAGGCGGCCAGAGCCGGCTGAAGGCCGGCTGCGGGCAGAATTGCCCGCGCCACATTTGGTTTTGGCTCATACCGGATAGTCCAGCGCTTCCGGAATCATCACGTGCTGCAGCGCCTCGGCGGCGCGATCCTTGGCGAGGTGCGACCCGGTGAGGCAGCCATCCATGCGCACGCGCAAGCGGCTGAACTGGTCGTATCCTTCGAATCGCGCGCACGGCCCCGCCTTCGCCGCATGCGAGCCGTCGCTTTCAATCACGTCCGTATAACCGCGCGCCAGGCTGGCGATGCCCGGAATCATACCTTCCATGGCTTCCAGCTCTTCGCCGTGATAACAGGAAGCGCAGCCTTCCTCATCCCAGGCCGGATGGCGGTTGTAGCCAAACACGAGTTCCGCGCAGATGCGTCCCACTTCGCCTGCGGCGCGGGCGCTCTGCACATGGCAGAGATCGGTGAAGAAGGCCAGGGTACTGGGGCTGACTGTATCGCCGCCTTTGGCCTCCAACTCCAGCACGTCCAGGATCTGGCAGCGCGAGGCCAGCAGCCAGCACAGCGCATCCGCCAGCGGGAAAGTGACACCGTGGCGGGAGCTTTGATACAAGCGGGCGCCTTCGGCGTCGTTGGCCTTTTGCAAATGATGCAGCGACCACAGCCACATCTGCATGGCGGTGGCTAGCGTGCACGCGCCGGTGCCGGGGTGCGCGCCGGCGATCTCCCGCATCTCGCCGATCCAGCGCCGGAACTGCGCCAGGAACAACTCGTCGGTCATGGTGAGCGTCAACTGGCGCCGCTGCACGGATTCGGGACCTTCGTAAGTAGCTTCGAGTTGCGCGTCCATCCACTTGTGACCCAGGAAGCCGGGACAATCTTCCGTGATGCCATAGCCGCCCATCAGGCTGACGGCTTCGCGCATCATGTTGGCGCCGTGGCCCGTGTTCCAGAGTTTGCACGCGGGACAGAGGACATTGGCCACCGCGTCGAGCAGCGCGAAACGGACGAGCGTTTGCTCGTGGTTAGTGGTTGGTGGCTGGTGGCTGGTGGTTTTGTTCAGGAAGTCCAGGGCCTGCTTCTGCAGCTTGCGCATGGCGCGTAGAGTACTGGTTGAGCCGGTGACTCCTTCGGCGGCGAATTTCTCGTTCTTGATCCGCTCCAGGGGATCGAGTTCGTCGAACAGACGGGCTGCGGCGAATCCCAGCGATGCGCTGGCTTCACCGGTGGCCCAAATCTCAATGAGCCGGTGCAGCGTATCCTCTTTAAGCTGCAACCCGAACTCGTAGCGCGGCGAGCCGGGCGCCGTCCCTTCCCCGCCCCGGAAGCGTCCGCGCTGATAGCGAATGATCGGCTCGATCGCGGACAGCAGCTTGGCGGCGGTCATCACCCCGACGGTGACGCGCGTACGCCGGAAGACGGCTTCGATGATTTCGCCGTGGTTGTAGCGCGGCACAATCACGCCGTTCTTGATGGAATACCCGCCTACGATGCGGCTGGCGGGCACGCGCAGGCTGAAGATGGGATCGCTGGTGGATGACAACTGGTGCACCAGCTTGCGTGTGGGCACGCCGCGGTCGAAAATGCCGGGATCGGTTTCATGCAGGATCACCATGCAGGTTTTCGAAATGCGCGGGTCGTCCGTATCCACGGCGGCGGTGACGAAATTGGCGAAACCCATGTTGGTGATGAAGCGGCCGCGCTTCTCTACCTGCAGGATCGGCTCGGCGCCTTCCTGCCACTCGACAACCCGGACCTTGCCGGCCAATATGCCGGTTTCGACGCCAACGTACGGGATCGGCTCGGTGAGACAAAACGCGCCGCGCCAGGGCTGCCGGTCCTCGCCGGGCTGGGCGGGTGCGCAGAGGCGAAGGTAAATGTCGCGCTGCTCGGGGGTGCCGCGCTCATGGATGGGCGACAGCGCCAGACAACCGGCCAGACTGCCGGTAGCGGCGCCCGCATCCACCCAGGCCAACTCGAAAGCCACCAGGGCCAGCGCCAGGTTCTTGGGACCTTCCACCAGGCCGCCCTGCTCCGGATCGAGGAAAACTCCGGTGATGCCGGAGGCATCGAAATGCTGGAGAAGGCCCTGCTTGGCGGGCGTCCAGGCGTGCGTGTTGCGCGCCCCTTCGGCGACCAGCCGCGCCACGGGACCGCGCGCCACCGCGCGCGTGGACTGCACCAACATTTGGAGATCGTATCGATCGGCGAAACGCCATTGGATCTGCCGGACATCGTCGCCGGGCAGTGCGCGCAACGTTTCGGGCTTGGGTTCGACGGCTGTAGCCATGGGGACCGTCCTTTCCGGTTGGACTTGGAATGCAATCCCGATGCCAAGGGGAAAAAGCCCGCAAAATGGCGCAATTCATGAGGTAGGAGTCTCAAAAAGGGGCTGGCGAGGTGGGGAGTAGGGTGTATTCACCCTGACGTGGGCGCGTTTGGGGTTGGAGGGGATGGTGGTTGGGGCCGGGCCAGCGGAGGCGAAACCTTCAAAAGATCTCTCCCCGCAGGTTAGTGTAACATGCCGGAGGGCCGTAGGTCAGAGCGCAGGCTTCACTTGAATGCGAGGTTTTGCGAGGATGTGGAGAGTTTCTGCGTGCGGGGAGTGGTTGTATATTATTGACATTACGTCGATTCGACGCCTCAATCCGGGCCCCGCCAGTCCGGGCGCCTCGCATTTCCGCCGGAGCTCTGTTTGGAATTGCGAGTTTCGACGTGGCGCAGCGGCTGGGGTGCAGGTTATGGCCTGAGCCAAGTTGGTGCGTCCGTTCGGATTCCGCTGGCAGAGATGGGTTACAGGATCGGGTTGGGGTGGGCGACAGAAGATCGTAGACGGGGAGGCGGCGAGAAATGCGTACGGGCAGCCTCCGGGCTTTGTCTTGTTCGCCGATGCTGTAATGTATCCGTCGCATATTCCGCCTCCGAGTCGTCAACGTCGTTGTAATCCAGTCTCAGTCCTTGGCCGCCGGCAGAAAATGAAGCACTGTCTCGGTCATCCCCTGTAAAGGTGTAAAGGTGAGGTAGGTGATCCCCTTGGTGGTCATGGTCCTGGTCAGGCACTCCAGATAGATGTCGAATGGACACTCTTCGTCGACCCAGATGACATGCTTGCCCGTGCCTGCGAAGGATTCCCTACCCTGCTTACAGCTCTTGAAACCCAGTATGGAGACGCCACCGCCGATATGCCGGATCCAGGCCGTCTCGATCATGCCGTCGGCACCTTTGCGGGTGTCGACGATGCAGTTTGCGGGGATCATACCGGTGCCGAGGCCGATCGCATCCTCAGGACTGGTTTCCTTGGCCGGCGCGGGCTTGCCGAGCAATTCCGCCTGCAAGATATCCCGGGTGGTTTGCGTGGTGGATCCCACCGCCCACGCTTCGATCGCTGTATCGAACCGTTTTCCTTGCCACCAAGCCGGATATCTGCCCGTCAGATGGTAGGTCATTTCGCAGGCGCCGGCGCGTGTTTTGCCCACGCGGTTGCCGGCCATGAAGCAGCGCTCCCTCTCCCCCGCGCCCACGGCGAAGAATTCCAGGTGCTTCGGATAGAGTTCGCGGCGCAAGGATCCCTCGTCCGGGAATTGCTCCTGGATCCGGTTGTAGCGCGGGTCGTTCGCGATGGCAAGCTTGTGGTTTTCGGTGGCCTGTTCTTGTATTCGCTCCTTTTCGAGGGCTTTAACGCGAAAGAGTCTAATAAGACATTCGCACCGAAGTGCTTACGCCCGACCGGTTGAACACGCTGGTGTTCGGAGGCTTTGCGGCAGTCGCGCTGGCCATCGCGGTGGTCGGCGTAGCGGGCGTGCTGGCGTTTTCGGTGAGCCAGCGGA
>Ga0187871_10000580_pt1 | contig 34741 bp, 26 predicted proteins | sample June2016WEW_16_1_FD_132988 | JGI IMG/M metagenome (GOLD analysis project Ga0187871, IMG submission 132988) | Peatland microbial communities from SPRUCE experiment site at the Marcell Experimental Forest, Minnesota, USA - June2016WEW_16_10 | ecosystem: Environmental > Terrestrial > Soil >...
GGAAGGGCCGGACGATGGAAAGCAACTTGCCGTCGGCGCGCTGCCGCGCGTTCAGGAATTGAATCAGGTTGTTGTTCGTGCCTGCGATATTCGCGCCGGTGGCGTGGCTATTCGCGCCGTAATAGAGCTGCAGGCCCGTGCCGTCGGGATTGGTCACGTACAGGCTGATCTGGTCCTGGCCGTTGGTCACTTCCCAGCGCGAGAACACGATCTGACCGCTCGCGAGCACCGAGGGGGCGAAGTCGTGATTGGTATTGAAGCTGATCTGATGCATGTTCGAGCCGTCGCCGTTCATGACATGCAATAGAAATATGGCCTGCTGCTGGTTGGTGGTCACCGCCTGGTACTGCGGGCGCCCCTCGTCGAGCAAGATCGCCTGAGTCGCGAGCTGGCGCGTGGAGGCGAACACGATTCGTCCGTCCGGCAAGTAATGAGCGCCCACGTCGTGGCCGCTGGTAATGCTGTCGTTGGTGAGCTGGGTAACCGCCTTGGTCGTCGCGTCGTACTGGTAGAGGTTCCAGGTGGGTTGCTTGGGATCCGTGTTCGCGAGCGTGGGATCGAGCGGCAGGCGCAAAGAGAATACGACCTTCGTGCCGTCCGCCGATACGTCCAGATCGCGCACCGCGCCCTTCCCACCGGTGATCGGGAAGGTGACGTTGGTCTCCGGGCTCGAGGCGCTTGCGGTCTCGCGCACGTACAGATCGCTCCCGGTGATCGAGGTGATGAGGTCCTCGACGTTGATGTCGGCAGGCGTCGCGGCCTTGTTCTGCGTGTTCGTGCTGGCAGCCAGCACGGGCTGCTTGATATACGCCATTGGGTAGTTGGTGATGCCGGGCGTCAACGATTGTCCGCCCGCGAGGCCCGGAGCATTGCCGGTCGGGGCGCTGCTGCACGCATATAAGAAGAATGCGGGCAGTACCAGCGCCGCCCTGATGATTCCGCGAACCGTCAGCTTGGAAAAACCGTGACGGGGGTCACGAAGGCAGAATTTATTCATTGTCGGTACCTACTCTTGGTCTCGAGACCCAGATGCAGGTGAGCGTCGAGTCATTGAACTTAATGATCTCATAAACTGCATCTTCGTTTGATGTGCACGCGCAATCTGTTAACACACTCACAGAAGAACTTCGGCACATCCGTTTCCCTTGAGCAATCCGAGCGAAGTCTCGCAAATCACGGCCCAGGATAGGGGTGCGTAGTTAGCGCTCGGTACTGTCGCGAAACACCGACGTCGTTCGAATGAGACATTATTTGCAAGGGAGCTAGGTGCTTATATAGGCGCCGGTCAAATCACAACTCGCGTAAGTGGATGTGAACATGATGTACGGGATGGAAAACTCAATGAGTCGTATCAACGGCCGCGCCGCTATGCCGCGCCTCCTCAGGCTTGCGCTCGCAGCGTCCACATGCGCCGGAGCGCTCGCATTGTTCGGCGCGAACGCAGACGCCCAAGCGGTCAATGCCACTCAGGCGACGCGGATCTATAACCGCATCGCGGGCATACCGCCGACCCCGGCCGAATTGCAGCAGATGCTGGCGGCGGCGAGCCCGACCGCCGCGGCGCTCATCGCGACCAACGATCCCAAGTTCCTCAACGACACCATCCGCAACATGGCGGCGCCGTGGACCAACAGAGCCCAGTCGGTGTTCGTGCCGTTGAACGATTACACCGCCACGGTCATCGGCATGGTCCGCGACAACAAGCCGTTCAATACCATTCTCAGCGATGACATCATCTATATCGGCGACGGACAGTCGGGCGAGGGCGGCTACTCGCCTGACAACAACAACATGTATCAGACGCTCGACGACAACAACGTCGATCTTAGTGTCCACTTGAAGTACAGCCTCCAGTCTGCGGTTACCGGCATCCCTTCGGCGGCGACCGCCGGCGTGATTACCACCCGCGGCGCCGCCAGCGCGTTCTTCGTGAACGGTACGAACCGCGCGATGTTCCGCTTCACGATGATAAATCACCTGTGTAACGACCTGCCCACGGTGATGGACACCACACGGCCCCCCGACCGGATCCGCCAGGACGTGACCAGGAGCCCCGGCGGCGTCAGCACCCTGTTCTTGACCAACTGCATCGGCTGCCACTCAGGCATGGACCCCATGGCGCAGGCGTTCGCGTACTACAACTTCTCGTACCCGGCGAGCGAGATCGGCGCGACGGCATGGCCGATCGGGCAAATCGTGTATACGGCCGGCCAGACGCAGCCGAAGTACCACATCAACAGCACCAATTTCCCGCAAGGGTTCAACACGCCGGACGACAGCTGGAACAACCGCTGGCGCACCGGCCCGAACCAAGTGCTCGGCTGGAGTGCAACGCTCCCGGGGGCCGGGAGCGGTGCCAAGTCCCTGGGCGTGGAGCTCGAGAGCAGCGCCGCGTTCAATACTTGCCAGGTCACGAGGGTCTTCAAGACCGTGTGCCTGCGTGCGCCGGCAAGCGCCAACAACAGTGCGCAAGCCAATCCTAATGTACCGAATGATGTGGCCGAGATAGGTGCGCTGGTCCAAATATTCCAATCGAGCAATTACTCGTTGCGGCAGGTATTTGCGCAAGCCGCCGCGTACTGCATGGGAAATTGATCATGAAAGCTACACGCATACTCGGCTTGATCGTTCTCGCGGCCTCGTTGGGTCTCGCCGCCTGCGGCGGCGGCGGCGCCGGCAACTCGGCGTTGCCCACGGTCGCTCCCACCAGCAGCGCCGATGCCTACACGGGCCCTGCGCCGGCGACGGCAGACGTACAAGCCTTCGAGGTGAACCTGTGGAACAACATCCGCACCCAGAATCGCTGCGGACAATGCCACAACGCGACCACCCCCGCGCAGATGCCGAACTTCGCGCGCAGCGACAACGTGAACTTGGCGTATGCCCAGGCCAACAGCGTCGTCAATCTGGCGCAGCCCTCGACCTCGACGATGGTCGTAAAGGTGAGCGGCGGACACAATTGCTGGCTCGCGGATCCGAGCGCCTGCGGGCAGATTTTGACCACCTGGATCAGCAACTGGGCGAATGCCACCGGCGCCGCCTCGGCAACGCAGGTCCAGCTGGTGGCGCCGCCGGTGGCGTCTGCGGGGCAAAGCTTGAATTTCTCCTCGGCCACGGCGGCCCAGACGGCCTACCAGAACACCATCTACACGCTGACCTCCAAATACTGCTCGAAGTGCCACAGCTCGCAGGCAAATCCGGCGAACGCACAGACGCCGTATTTCGCGGACCCGAACATCGCGACCGCCTATCAGGCCGCGATTCCGAAGATCGACTTCACCGGCTGCGTACCGCAGAACTCTCCGACCTTCGCGCAGACCTGCGGCGTCAACTCGCGCTTCTATCAGCGTCTCGAGACCGACATGCACAACTGCTGGGATGTGTGCTCGACCGACGCGGCACTGATGCTCACGCAGATTCAGGCGTACGCGCTGCAGGCGACGCCGACCAGCCTCGATCCGAACCTGGTCGTCAGCAAAGCGCTCACTCTGACGCAGGGCACGGTGGCGAGCGGCGCCAATCGTTACGATGCCGATACCATCGCCAAGTATATGTTCTCCGAGGGAGCAGGCTCGACGATGGCGTACGATACCAGCGGCATCGACCCTTCCGCGGATCTGACGCTGACCGGCCATTACCAATTCGACGGAAGCTGGGGACTGATTTTCCTCGCCGGCGGCGCCAAGGCCCAGGCCACCGTTCAAGCGAGCTCGAAGCTGTACACCCTCATCCAGGCTACCGGCGAGTTCTCTATCGAGACCTGGGTGGCCCCCGCGGTCGTGGCCACGAACCTGTCGGACATCGTCAGCTACTCGGGCGGCGACACCCTGCGCAACGTCACGCTCGCGCAGACCAACCAAGACTACGACTTCATGCTGCGCAGCTCCAACTCGAGTCTGAACGGCGCGCCGCAGCTGCAGACCCCGGACGCATCGATGGCGCTACAGGCTTCGCTGCAGCACGTGGTCCTCACCTACGATCCGGTCAACGGACGCCAGATCTACGTGAACGGCGTGAATCAGAACATCCCCGACCCGCAAAAGGGCGGCACCATATCGAACTGGGATAACACCTTCGCGCTGGTTCTCGGCAGCGAGGTCTCCGGCGACAATCCATTCCAGGGCGAGATCAAGTTCCTCGCGGTCCATAGCCGCGCCCTGTCCGCGGCGCAAGTGCTGCAAAACTTCAACGCCGGCGTCGGGCAGCGCTATTACTTGCTCTTCAATGTCTCCGGCGTCGCGGGCGTCAACGTGAATCAGGCGTACATCATGTTCACGGTGAGCCAGTACGACAATTACAGCTATCTGTTCTATCAGCCGACTTTCATCTCGCTCGATCCGACGGCAAAGCCGACCAGCATTCCAGTCCAAGGCATGCGCATCGGCATCAACGGCACGATTCCGCTGGTGGGACAGGCGTACATCCCGCTCAATACCACCATCACGGCCGCCAACTTCACCGCGCAGGGTGAAGTGCTGTCCAACGTCGGCACGGTGATCGGACTGGAGAGCGGACCGCTGACCGACCAGTTCTTCCTGCAGTTCGATGTGCTGGGCACGCAGAAGGACGTTATCGTCGAGGCCTCGCCGTGCCCGGCCGGGCAGACCACCTGCACGCAGGCACTGACCCCCGCGCCTCCCACGGCGGATGTGGGCGTGCGCACATTCGCGCAAGTGAACTCGACGTTCTCGCAGCTCACGGGCGTGCCGACCTCGAACCCGTCGGTCGTCTCGACCTACCAGAGCGTCCAGCAGCAGCTTCCGCCGATCAGCACGCTGGAGGCCTACTCCTCCGCGAACCAGGTCGGCGTCGCGCAGCTCGCCGTGCAGTATTGCAATCAGCTGATGAGTTCCAGCAACACCGCGCTGCAGACGAAGCTCTTCGGGAGCGTGAACTTCAACAGCACGTCCTTGTACACGACGCCGAGCGGCATCACCTCGGTGACGGGTCCCCTGGCGAACCTCGCGGTCGGCGGCGGCAACTTGACGAGCCAGCCGGCCGCCTCGACCGTCCAAACGGAGCTCAACAATCTCGTCGGCGTCCTGTGCGGCGGCACGAGCCCCTGCAACAACACGGCGCGTGTGCAAGCGGTGACGGTGGCGCTCTGCGCGGCGGCGCTCGGCAACGCCGACGTATTGATCTACTAAGCAGTTTACGAAGAGGTTTGCTTATGCGTATGCGCAATGTACCGAAGGGCCGCAAAGTACCGAAGGGTCTCGCTCGTCACGAGCCGCTTCGTCACCCGGATCATGCGCGGCCGACGACCCGCAGGCAATTCATCGCTCAGGGTTTCATGACGGGCGCCGCCTCGGTCATTCTGCCCTCGGGGTTGAGCCTCCTGGTGGGCCCGCGCCCCGCGCAGGCCCAGACCTGCGGTACCGCAACCACGCTGGCCTGCGATATCGAGGCGGCGAAACAAGCCTGCGGCATCACGACAGGCGCCGGCATGATTCCATTCATCTGCTTCGACCTCGCGGGCGGCGGCAACATCGCGGGCTCGAACGTGCTGATCGGCGGTCCGGGCGGTCAGCTCGACTTCTTGAGCGTCGCGGGCTACAACAAACTCGGGCTGCCGGGGACCATGGTGCCGAACTCCAGCACCACGAGCTTCGTCGATTCGAGCCTGGGGCTGCGCTATCATTCCGACAGCGCGCATCTGCGCGGCATCAAGTCGCGCTTCACGAACGCGGCGGCGACGGCCAATGTCACGGGCACCGTGATTCCTGCGCTCTCCCAGAACGACACCAACACCAACCCGCACAACCCGACGTACGGCATCTATGCGGCAGGTGCGCGCGGGGCGCTTCTCAACCTCATCGGAACGGACAGCTCCACCTCCGGCGGCAACTCCATGGCGCCTCCGGGCATGGTCAATGTATCGGCGCAGCCGACCGTGATCGACAACGGCAGCGATACGGCGGGACTCGTCAGCACGGGGCAGCTGAGCACGCTGCTGCCGAGCGCCTCCGACGTCACCAACGTCCTCGAGTCGATGAAGCGCATCAGCGATGCGAAATACAGCGCGGTGACCGCCTACAACGCCAGCACGGTTCCCGGCGGCGCGGCTCTCAATACCAACGCCTTGGGGCCGGCCGGTACCCAAGCCTGCGCCTACACCAAGTCGGCGTATCTGCTCAATCAATACCCCAATCCGGGTGCGGTCGATCCCGACGATGACCCCTCGATCGTCGGGCCTTCGGGCATCTTCAACAGCACCGAATACCAGCAGAACAGCGATTTCCAGAAGACTGCGGCGGTCATGAAGCTGGTGATCGACGGCGATGCGGCCGCCGGCACCATCGAGCTGGACGGCTTCGACTATCACGACGGTACCCGCGCCACCGGCGAAGCCCGCGACTTCGGCGCCGGCAACTGCATCGGTGCGGTGCTGCAATATGCGGCGCTCAAGCAAAAGCCCGTGATGATCTATGTGTTCAGCGACGGCTCGCTCGCGAGCGACGGCACCATCGACGAGTCCACCGCGGGACGCGGCAAGGGGGTGTGGACCGCGGACAACCAGAATGTCGCCGCGACCTACTGGCTGATCTATAACCCGGCCGGCAAGCCGGCGCCGGCGCAGACGAATCCGGAGCTGAGCCTGCAGCTGGGCTACATGAATCCGGACGGCTCGCAGAACACCACCTCGAGCCCGGCGGGCAACAACGTGCCGAATCTCGTGCAGATGGTCATCGTCAATTATCTCGCGCTTCACAGCGCGGCTGACCTGGCGCGCTGGAATGGCAACGGCCTATGGCCGACGATTCCGACCAACAACACCCTCGGAACCATCACGCCGACATCTCCCGTGATCGCGTACAACCCGCTGCCGGGATTGCAGAACGGTCGGGTCGTAACGTAACGGGTGACCGGCGGGGTCTGGGTCCGGCCCGCAAGACTGAGCGCGCCGATGCCGACTGTCTCAACGTGGAGACAGCTCGGGGACATCGCATGGATTCGTCACGCCGCGGCGTCTCTCGCCGAGGCTCTCGCGCTCGATCGAGCCGGCCGGCGTGCCGCGCGGATCGGCGGGTTGCGATGAGTTTTCACGAATGTGCGCCAAGTCATGCTGATTACCCCGCAAAGCAAAGCCCGCGCGTTGACACTCCGGCGTGCAGTATGCGATTTTGCATAAGGTCTGATCAGGGCAAACTCGTCGAAAGGCGAGGGCGCAAAGCTTCCGGTCTACGGGTGTTCCGAGGAACTCGAACCCAGGACGTGAACCTAGGACAGCGGGGTTACCAGCGTGATTGATTCGCGGCCGTGCCGTGGCGCCGGCTTGTATCTGATTCGTGCACGAGCGATGCGGTGAGGGCATCGCCCGATGCGTAAGGTATTGGCTCTTTGCGTCGTCATTCTCGGCGCTTTTTGGACCTGCCGGGCGCCGGCTGCCGAGCCGCCGTCGCTGGTCGGCAAGGACGCGCCCGATTTCGTCTTGAAGGCGAACGACGGCAGCAATCTTCGTCTGTCGGAGTTTCGCGGCCAAGTGGTGCTGGTGAATTTCTGGGCGCGCTGGGCCGGAGACACGCACGGTGAAATGCGGGCGCTCGACAAGATCAACGCGACATACCAGCGTGCGGGCTTGGTCGTGCTCGGCATCTCCGTCGACGAGGACGCGCGCCGCGCACGCGATTTCGCCGAGTCGATGAAGGTGTCCTACCCGATCATGTTCGATACGGGGTCGGAAATCGGCCGCGATTATCAATTGGCGAAGATGCCCATGACGATTCTGGTCGATCGCTCGGGTGTGGTGCGCTTCTCCCACGTCGGGTTCAAGCGCGGCGACGATCGCATGTACCTGGAACAAATACGCGAGCTGCTTCGCGAGTAATAGGTCCGATATGAATCTCAAGTTTAGAGTTGGTTCGATCATCGCAGGCGCCTTGCTGCTCGCGGCGGCGTACGCGGGCGTGCCGGCGGCAACGACAGCGGCGCCCCTCGGCGCCTCCGCCGCTGCCGCGCCGGGCGCACCGCCGGCCGCTGCCGCGACGCCGCCGCCCTCGGCAACGAGCCAAACGCCTCCCGCAGCCGCCCCGGGCGCGCCCGCGGACGCCTCGGCGTCGGACTTCAAGACCCTGGACCAGGAAGTGCAGGGCATGAAGAAGGACGTCATCGACCTCAACAAGGATTTGTTCGTTCTCGAAGAGGAGCTGCTGTTCCCGGCGAATACCCAGGTCGCAGTCTACGTGTCGATGGACGTGGGCGCCTTCTTCGCCTTGGACTCGGTCACCCTCAAGATCGACAACAAAGAGGTCAAGAATTATCTCTACACCGCGCGCGAGGCCGATGCCCTGTTGAAGGGCGGCGTGCAGCAGCTGTATCTCGGCAATCTCAAGGTCGGCAAGCACGAACTCGTCGCCTTCTTCACCGGCAAGGGACCAGTGGAGCGGGACTATCGGCGCGGCGCCACCGTCAACTTCGACAAGGGCGTCGGCGCCAAGTATCTCGAGCTCAAGATCACCGACAAGGTCGTCAAGCATCAACCAGAGTTCCTGATCAAAGACTGGGAATGACGTGCGGCGCCTAAGAGTCAAGCTGCGCCCGGCCGTGCTCGCGGGGCTCCTATCGGCGCTCGCGCTGGCGCCGGCCGCCGCGAAGAACGTCAAGCCGGATCCCGACGGGCTGCCGCCCCACGACGTGAAGGACCTTCACTACGGGGACGTGCTGTTCTACTTCTATCAGGACGACTACTTCGACTCGATCACGCGGCTGCTCGCGGCGCAGCAGCTCGAGCGCCTGCCTCACACGGAGGGCGAGGCGGAGCTGCTGCTCGGCGGGTTGTACCTTTCGCTCGGTGAGCACGTGGAGGCCGGCAAGATTTTCGAGGCGCTGCTGGCGGGCAAAGTCTCCGAGGCCGTGCGCAACAAGGCTTGGTTCTATCTCGGCAAGGTGTGGTATCAGCGCGGCTATCTGCAGGAATCCGAGCGCGCATTGAAGCAGGTGTCGGACAAGATTCAGCCCCGCATCAGCGCCGAGCGCTACATGCTGCTCGCACAGCTGATGCTGCGCCAGGGCCGCTATGACGAGGCGATCGCTGCCCTGGAATCCTGGCACGGGCCGCCGGATTGGACCGCCTACGCGCAATTCAACCTGGGCGTGGCGCTGGTTCGCAAAGGGCGCCTGCCCGAGGCGGTCCGGTACCTGGACCGCGTCGGCAAGATGGATACCAAGGACGAGGAGTTGCTGTCGCTCAGGGACAAGGCGAATCTCGCGCTGGGGTTCGCGTACCTGCAGGCGCAGCGTCCGTCGGATGCGAAGCCGATTCTCGAGCGCGTGCGTTTGGAGGGCCCTTTCTCCAGCATGGCGCTGCTCGGCGACGGCTGGGCGGATTCCTCGCTGGGCGAGTTCAAGAAGGCGCTGGTGCCCTGGATGGCGCTGCGAAAGCGCGATCTCCTCGACTCGGCCGTGCAAGAGGCCTATCTCACGGTTCCCTATGCGTACAACCAGCTCGGCGCGCGCGGGCAGGCGGCCGAGTACTACAGCTCCGCCATCGACTCCTTCGACGCCGAACAAAAGCGCATCGACGAATCCATCGAGCAGATCCGCCACGGCGATCTTCTCGATCGACTGCTGAACGACGACAAGAAGGACACGCTTACCTGGTACTGGCAGCTGAAGACGCTGCCCGACGCGCCGGAGTCGCGCTACCTCTATCACTTGCTCGCGACCAACGAGTTTCAGGAAGGCCTCAAAAACTACCGCGAGCTCAAGTTCATGAGCAAGAACTTGGACGACTGGCGCGAGGTTCTGGCCGCCTACGACAGCATGCTCGACACGCGGCAACAGGCTTACAACAAAGAGATTCCCAAGGCCGACGCAGTGATGGCGGCGACGGATCTGGACGCACTGACGCAGAAGCGGGTCGACTTCGAGTCCAGACTCAATGCCATCGAGAAGTCCAACGACGTGGCGGCGCTCGGCACGCCCGAGGAGCAGCGCACCTGGGCCCGCCTCAAGCGCATCGAGGACTATCTCGCCATGCATCCCGACGACCCCGACCTTGCCGAGATGCGCGAGAAGCTGCGTCTGATGAAAGGGGTCATGTATTGGCGGCTGTCGGAGAGCTTCAAGGCGCGGCTCTGGAACGAGCGCCGCTCCGTGAAGGAGCTGGAGGTCTCGCTCATCGAGACCCAGAAGCGCGCGGTGCTGGTCAAACAGGCGCGCACCGGCATGCCCGAGAATACGGGCGTCTTCGCGAACCGGGTCGAGGCGATGCGCGCCCGCATGGACGAGCTGCAGGGGCGGTTGGGCGCATTGACCGACAAGCAGAGCCATTATCTGCAGGACATCGCCATCGAGGAATTGGGACGACAGAAGCAGCGCATCGAGACCTATCAGATACAGGCGCGTTTCGAGCTGGCGGCGATCTACGACAAGACGGCGAATCCGAGCGAGAGGCCGGGCAGCGGCAAATCTCCGAGCGATCCGTCGAAGGCTCACCCATGAGGGAAGAACACGCGCCGATGCTCGCGCCAGCGCCGCCACTGCTTCGAACGGCTGCGCGGATCCCGGCTGCGATCATCGCCGGCGTGCTGTCCTGCGTCGCGATCGCGCCCGCAGGTTACGCGGACTCGAGCAAGAAGCCGCAGACCATCAAGGATCTGGACAGTCAGCAGGTCGACATCAGTCCCGACCCGCCCAAGGGCGTGGACAACACCAAGACCATGAACAGCTACAAGCGCTTTCTCGATTTGAACGCCGGCGATGCGGCGCTTCGCGAGGAAGCGATGCGCCGCTTGGGCGATCTAAATCTGGAGAGCTCGGAATCCGAGCGCATCGAGCATGAGCTGGCGACCAACGAGGGGCTCAGGGCCACGGAGGCCATTCATCTTTACTCGGCCTTGCTGAAGGCCTACCCCAACTACGAGCGCAACGACTCCGTGCTCTATCAGCTCGCGCGTGCCTACGAGCTCAACGCGCAGCCCGACAAGGCTTTGGCGACGCTCGACAAGCTGGTCGCGAGCTACCCCAAGAGCCATTACATCGACGAAGCGCAGTTCCGCCGCGGTGAGCTGTTGTTCTCGGACAAGTCGTATCCCGCCGCGCAAGCGGCCTACGAAGCGGTCATCAAGTTCGGCGCCGCCTCGAGCTTCTACAATCAAAGTCTCTACAAGCACGGCTGGTCGCTGTTCAAGGAAGGCGAGAGCGAGCGGAGCCTGGACTCTTTCTCCGGCGTGCTCGATTCGGTGCTGGTGTCGAAGAGCGACCCGAAGGCGCTGGTCGAGATCGACAACCTGAGCAAACCGAACCGCGAGCTGGTCGAGGACACGTTCCGCGTCATGTCCATCACCTTCTCCTATCTCGACGGACCGAAATCCATCGACGAGTTCGTGAAGCACAAGAAGCCTCGGCCGTACTATTACCTTTTGTATGCGCGTCTCGGCGACCTGTATATCGAGAAGGAGCGCTACACGGATGCCGCGGACAGCTATCGCGCCTTCGTGTCTCAGGACCGAAATAACGAGAAGGCGCCGCTTCTGGAGATGCAGGCCATCGAGGCCTACTCCAAGGGCGGATTCCCCGATCTCGTGCTGCAGGGAAAAAAGGAATTCGTCGAGAACTACAGCTATGGAACACCGTTCTGGCAGGGCCGAACGCCGAAGGACGAGCCCAAGGTCGTGGCTGAACTCAAGACCAATCTGAAGGATGTGGCGCAGTACTATCACGCGCAGGCCCAGCGCACCAAGAACGTGGCCGACTATCAGGAGGCGGCGAAGTGGTATCGCAGCTATCTGACCTCGTTCCCGGACGATCCTGAATCCGCTGCAACCGACTTCCTGCTGGCCGATACGCTGTACGAGAGCAAGCAATATCTCGATGCGGCGCAGCAATATGAGAATACCGCTTATTCCTACGGCACGAACGCGAAAGCCGCCGAAGCGGGTTATGCCGCGCTGGTCGCCTACGGCAAGGAAGAGGACGCCTCGTCGGGCGAACCTAAGGCGAAGATTCATGCCAAGGAAATCGAGAGCTCGCTGAAATTCGCGCAAGTTTTCCCGACGCACCCGGAGGTGCCGCAAGTGTTGTCACGCGCGGCCACGGACCTCTACACCGCCAAGGACTACGCGCGCGCCACCGCCGCGGCGGAGACCCTGCTGGCGCGGCAGCCGCCGGTGGACGCCGCCAAGCAGCGCATCGCCTACACGGTGATCGCCAATTCGAACTTCGAGCAGGGCCATTTCGACAAGGCGGAAGCCGGTTACGCGAGCGCGCAAGGGCTGATGGCGGCGAACGACCCCGAACGGCCGGCCATCGTCGAGCGGCTCGCGGCCTCGATCTACAAGCAAGGCGAGCAGAAGAATCAGGCGGGCGACAGCGCCGGCGCCGTGGACGATTTCCTCAGAGTCTCGAAAATGGCTCCCACCTCGAAGGTGCGCGCCAACGCGGATTTCGATGCGGGAGCGCTGCTCATCACGCAGAAGCAATGGGACCGGGCGATCGTCGTGCTGGAGGATTTCCGGCGCAACTTCCCGCAAAGCCCGCTGCAGGCGGACGTTACGCGCAAGCTCGCGGTGGCCTATTCGGAATCGAACCATCCGGGGCAGGCCGCGGTCGAGTTCGAGATGATCGCCCAATCGCCGGCCGAGACCGCGGAGGTTCAGCGGGAAGCGACCCTGCAGGCCGCGGAGCTGTACGACAAAGCAGGCAACACCACGAAGTCGCGCGCCATGCTCGAGGCTTTCGTGAAGCATTTTCCGCAGCCCTTGAACCCCGCCATGGAGGCTCGCAATAAACTGAGCCTCATCGCTCAAAAATCGGGCGACTACGCGGGCCGCGACTACTGGCTCAAGGAGATCATCAACGCCGACCGGACGGCGGGCCCGACGCGAACCGACCGCAGCAAGGCACTCGCGGCCAAGGCAACGTTGACCTTGGCGGAGCCGGCGCGCGAGGAATTCATGCGCGTCAAGCTGGTCGCCCCCCTCAAGAAGTCGTTGGCGGAGAAGCGCAAGGCCATGGAGGCGGCGCTCAAAGCCTATACACAAGCCGCCGACTACCAGGTGGCGGAGGTGACGGCCGCGACGACCTTCGAGAGCGCCGAACTCTATCGCCAATTGGGCAAGGATTTGATCGGCTCCGAACGCCCGAAGGGGCTGTCCAAGGAGGAGTTGGAGCAATACGACGTGCTGCTCGAGGAGCAGGCCTTCCCGTTCGAGGAAAAGGCGATTCAACTGCACGAAATCAATACCGTGCGCGCCAAGGACGGCACTTATGACGAGTGGGTCCAGAAGAGCTTCGCGGCGTTGGCACAACTCAATCCGGGGCGTTACGCCAAGGTGGAAATCGGTGAGCAGCAAGTCGATTCAATTCGTTAGCGCGGCGGCGCTCGCGCTGATCGCCGGCTGCCACAGCGCGCCGCCCCGGCCCGCGCCCACGGGGCCGTCGGGCGCGGCTGCCTCCGCTCCCACGGCCACGAGCGCGCCAGGCGCCGCTGGAACGGCCGCCAAGGGCGCTACGGCGGCGTCCGCGCCGGCGTCGCCCGGCGCACCAGGGTCCAAGCCGTCGGCGGCGAGCGCCGCGCCGGTGCCCGAACGTGCGGCGCAGCAATATGCGCAGGCTCTGAACCTGATGAAGGCGGGTCGCACCGGCGACGCGGAACTCGAATTCAAACAGCTGGCGCTCGCCTATCCCGACTATGCGGGACCGGAAGTGAACTTGGGCCTGCTGTATGCGCGCGCATCGCGCTATGGGGATGCGGAGGCGGCGTTCAATTCGGCGCTGAAGCGCAATCCGGATAGCGCCATCGCCAATGACGAACTCGGCATCGTGGAGCGCAAACTCGGAAAATTCGCGGAGGCCGAAGCCGCGTATCAGCGTACCATTGCCCTCGAGCCCAACTACGCTCCGGCGTACTTCAATCTGGGCGTGCTGTACGACTTGTATCTCGACGAGCCGAAAAAAGCGCTCGAGCAATTCGAGCATTACCTCACGCTGGCGGGCGACAACAAGCAAGTTGCCGGCTGGGTGATCGAACTGCGCAAGCGCGTCGGCGCCCCGGCATCCGCTGCCAAGAAGGAGCCCGCATGAGTATTTCGCCGAAAGCGATCCTGTCCTTCGCGGCAGTCGCTTGCCTGGAGATCGTCGGATTGGCCGGACCGCGCTGGTCCGGGGCGCAGACCCCCGCGGCAACACCCGCGCCCGACACATCGGTGTCACATGCGAGTGCACAATCGGAGGCGGGTGAGCCGCGGGCCGTGACATCGCCGTCCATTCCGGCGGCCGATCCAGATGTGCCCCGGGCGGAGCGGCGTTCGCAGGCGGCAACGGCCGGCGGGAAGGCAGAAGCCGCCGGGAAGGAGGGTGCCGCTAAAGGTGAAACTGCCGGGAAAGGCGCCGGGAAATCCGCGGCGGTCGACAAATTGGAACTTCAAACGGCAACCGTGACCGGAGACCGGGAACAGCCCAAGGTGATGTATATCGTTCCCTGGAAGAAGTCGGACATCGGCGACCTGTCGGGCAAGCCCATGAACAGCCTCCTGGATGAGGCCCTGGCGCCCGTCGATCGCGACGAATTCAAGCGTGAAGTGGTGTATTACCACGCAGTGCGGGCGGACGCGTCTAAAAATGGTGCGGCTGCGTCAGGGGCGTCCGCGCCGGCGGCGCCACGGTGACCAGGGTGAGAAGTAAGTCATAGCCGATTTTACGGAATCTGGTTGAATCTAAGGGTTGCAGCGGGTCGGATCTTCTAGGAGCGCAGAGATGAATTTCATGAGTTCGGTCGTCAACTTCTTCAAGGACGGCGGGTTGTTCCTGTACCCATTGGCCTTGATATTCGTGGTCGGCGTGTCGATCGCCATCGAGCGATTCGTGTACCTGACCCGCGAAACCATCCGCAATCGAACGCTGTGGGACAATCTCGTTCCCGCGTTGAGCGCCGGTAATTTCAAACAAGTGGTGGCGCTCACGCAGAATTCGAAGGCTTCCATCGCCACGATTCTGAATTATGGCGTGGCCCGCGTGGCGAGCGCGCGCCGCCGGGACGATATCGAGAAAGCGATGGACGAGAGCCTGCTCGAAGTCATTCCGCGCATCGAGAAGCGCACCCATTTTCTAGCATCGCTCGCGAACGTCGGCCTTTTGATCGGCTTGCTCGGCACCATCACCGGCCTGATCGGCGCGTTCAGCGCCGTCGCGACGGCGAACCCGGCGGAGAAGGCGAGCTTGCTGGCCGCTGCGATTTCGGTCGCGATGAACAACACCGCATCGGGCCTGGGCGTCGCCATCACGCTGCTGCTCTCGCACATGTTCCTCGAGTCGAAGACGACCTCGCTCATCGACAGCCTGGAAATTGCGTCAGTGAAGTTCCTGAATTCGATCACCGAGCGCCAACACGAGCCCGGGGTCGCGCAGGCGCCGGCGGCGCCGGCGGCGCCGGCGGCGCAGGCCCCCCGCACGCCCGCCGCCGCCCGCGGCACCATCTAGGATTCTCGATACGGCGCTCGTTCGAACGGTGCAGAGCTCATGAAGTCAAAATCCGCCAGCATGGTCCGGCGCAATCACGCCCGCTATCACCGCGGCCGCGATGATTTGAACATCGTGCCGATGATCGACATGATGGTGATTCTGGTGTTCTTTCTGATCTTTACCGCGGTCTTCTCGAAGACCAACATCCTGCAGCTGAACCTCCCGGCGAACGCGAGCGCTCCGCTCGATTTGCCGAAGGGATTGAAGCTCGAGGTCATCATCCGCCCGAACGATCTGGTGGTGAACGACCGTAATTCCGGACCGCTCAAGCTGCTGGAGAACACGGCCAACGGCTACGATCTCGACGGCCTCTCGGAGTATATGCGCAGGGTCAAGGCGCAATATCCGCAGATGACCGATGCCACCATCCTGCCGGGCCCGAACGTCTCCTACGACACCCTGGTACAGGTGATGGACGCGGTGCGCGTCTACCAGATTCCGCAGCCGCCGTTCTCCAAGGCTGAATTATTCCCGGACATCTCGATTGCGGACGCGCCGACATGACGCCCTACCGGATTCGACGGCATCGCCAGCGCCGACATGGCGCCAGCCATTTCGCGCTGGTCCCGTTCATCGACATGATGACCATCCTGGTGGTGTTCCTGCTCGCTCATACGGCTGACGTGGACATCTTGCCGAACACCAAGAACATCCAGATCCCGCAGTCGCTGTCGGATCGCAAGCCGAGCGCCGCCGTGGTGGTGATGGTGACCAAAGACTCGGTCTTCGTCGACGGCAAGCTCGTGGGCTCGGTGGCGGATGTCGTCGCGAGCCCCGCGCCGGTGTTCGCTCCGTTGAAGGCCGCGCTCATGGCTCAAAACGACAAAATCCTGGTCGGCGCCCGGCAGGCGGATATTTCCAAGCGCGAAGTCACCATCATGGGCGACAAGAACCTGCCCTATAGCGTACTCAAACGAATCATGCTGACCTGCAGCGAAGCCGAGTACGGCAAGGTGTCGTTCGCGGTGGTCGAGCGCGAAAAGGCGGCGAGCTGATGGCCGCCGCGGCAAATCCCGCGAGAGCGTCCGCGGCGCCCGGCCTCGCCCCCTACTTTCGCCGCTACGATCTGCCCTGGTCTCCCTCCGAGGAGATGGAGCGGCGCTTTCGCGTCATCCTGCGCAATCTGGTCATCGCGTTTGCGATCATTGCGGTCATCATCCCGTTCTTGCCGAGGCGCGAGCGCGTGGTGAATACCGAGTCGCTGCCGGAGCGTGTGGTGCAGCTCGTGGCGGAGCCGCCCCCGCCGCCCCCGCCTCCGCCGCCGCCGAAGCCGGAGAAGCCGCTCGAAAAGGCGCCGGTCACTCCCAAGCCCGTGACACCGGTCGACGCGCGCGTCAAGGCCGCGAAGAGCGGGTTGCTCGCGAGCATGGACGATCTCGCGGCGTTGCGCGACATCAATCTGGACAAGCTGGCCAAGAACCAGCCGAAGACCACCGATCCCGGCGACGTGACCGAGGTCACCCGATCCCTCATCACCTCCAAGGCGGGCGGCACCAGCGGCGGCATCAGCGCGCCCACCAGTTCAGGATTGGCCGCCGGCGGCGGCTCGCTGAACGGCATTCGCACCGCCGAGATCAAGAATCCGACGCTCGCCACCGGCAGTCAGGGCTCCACTCGCGCGGGCGGCAGCGGCAAGGCCTCGCGCAGCGCCGACGAGATCGCGCTCGTATTCACCCGCAACAAGGGCGCCATCGACGCGATGTACGCCCGCGCGCTGCGCGATAATCCGGCGCTTCAGGGCAAGGTGGTGATCGAGCTGACCATCGCGCCGTCGGGCGACATCACAGCGGCCCGCGTGATTTCGAGCGATCTGAACGACCCCGAGTTCGAGTCCAAGCTCGTGGCCCGCATCCGGCTGTTCAAGTTCGAGGCCAAGGACGTGGCCACGCTCACCGCCACCAAACCCATCGACTTCTTCCCCGCAGGATGAACATTCAATCCGAAATCGAGTTCTTCAGCGATCTGGGCCTGATCGACAAGGCCCGATTCATCGTCCGTTTGATCTACGAGGTGGCGGAAGAGGCCAAGGTGGGGGCGGGCGACGGCCAGGATCTCAGTCGGCTCAAGTTCTCCAACGAGATGATGCAGCGGTTGGCGCGCTACAGTTTCCAGCTCCTCAGCGAGGATAGCGCCCGGCCCCCGGACGATGTGGTGATTCGAATGCTGCTCGGCCACCGCGCCGACAAGAACGCGGAACGCATCATGCAAAACTCCTACCGGCGAGTGCTGACCAGCTTCGAGAGCTTCGATACGACGGTTCTCCTCAATTCCCATTAGAATGAGGGTCTCTCGGCGGGCACGGGGCCCCGCCGATTCACGGACCTGCTGATTATGTATCGCGAAGACATTCAATTCCCGCCCAAAGACGCCGGGCTGCGTGAGGACGTGCACGCGCTCGGTGAGCTCATCGGCGAGATCCTGCGCGATCAGGGCGGCGAGGGATTCTTCGAACTCGTCGAGGGGGACCGCCGCGCCGCCATCGCGCGGCGCGAGCGATCCACGGGCGGCGGGGAGCTCGAAAGGCGCACCGCCGGGCGCGAGCCGGAGCTGGCGACCAACCTCACCCGCGCGTTCTCCACCTGGTTTCAGGCGGTCAATACCGCCGAGAAGGTGCACCGCGTCCGGCGGCGGCGCCAATATCTGAGCGATTCCAGCCTCAAACAACCCGGCGGCATCGCCGAGTGCATTGCGCGCCTGCAGCGCGACGGCTATACGCTCGACCAGACGTTGGCGCTGATCGGCTCGATCAGCATCGAGCCCGTGTTCGTCGCGCACCCCACCGAGTCGACGCGGCGCACGATATTGCGCAAGCAGCAGCACATCGCTCAAGGATTGCTCGACAGACTGAATCCCGCGTTGATGCGCGTCGAGCTCGACACGCTGTGGTCGCGCGTCAGGCTCGAGATCGCGAGCATTTGGCAGACCGAGGAGCATCCGCGCGAGGGCCTCACGGTGGCGGACGAACGCGAGCACGTGCTCTTCTATTTGATCGAGATTCTCTACCGCGTCGTCCCGCTGTTCTACGAGGAGATCGAGGGAGCGCTCGCGCGCGCCTTCAACGTGACGGTCGAATCGCTCAACGTCCGGAGCATTCTGAAGTTCGCCTCCTGGGTGGGCGGCGACATGGACGGCAACGCCGACGTGCACGCCAAGACCATCCGCGAGACGCTGCATCGTCATCAGCAGCTCATCGTGTCCACGTACTTCAACGAGTGCGGACAACTGGCGGAGGCGCTGAGCCAGAGCGCCCGCCGCGTGCAGATCTCGGCCGACCTCGCGGAGCGCATCGACGCCTACACGGCGCTCCTGCCGGTGTCGCAGGCGCTCGCGCCCGCGCGCCACGACCGCATGCCGTACCGCATCTTCTTCGGCCAGGTCGGCGAGCGCCTCAAGGCGACCTACGAGGGCCGACCGAACGCCTATCAGAATTGCGACGAGCTGCTGGCCGACGTGAAAATCGCCGCCGACAGCCTGACCGCCAATCGCGGCCGGCACGCCGGATACTTTCTGGTACGGCGCTTCATCCGGCGCGTGCGCACGTTCGGATTCCACATCGCGACCATGGACGTGACTCAAGCGGCTCACGTCCACCACGAAGTGATCGCCCAGGGGCTCGGCATGCCGGAGTGGACCGGGCTGCCGCCCGCGGAGCGGCTGGCGCGGTTGCGCGAGATGCTGGCGCGCGACCTCGGCCCGACGACGCCGCTCGATGCCTCGGGACGACGGCTGCTATGGGTATTCGACACCATCGCGCACGCCCGGCACAAATTCGGCGAGCGCGCCATCGGCAGCTACATCGTCTCGGGCGCCGAAGGAGCCGATGACTTGCTCGCCGTGCTGTTGCTCGCCCGGTGGGCGGACGCCACGGACAAGCGCACGGGCGAGATCCGGCTCGATGTCGCTCCGCTCCTGGAATCGGTCGAGACGTTGGAGAGCGCCGGCGAATTGCTGCGCGTCCTGCACAAGGAGCCCGCCTATCGCAAGCATCTCGCGGTGCGCGGCAATCGCCAGACGGTCGTGATCGGGTATTCGGACACCAACAAGCAGGCGGGCTTTTCGGCATCCCGCTGGGCCCTGCAGGTCGCCCAGCATCGCTTGCTGGAGGCGGCGCGCGACACGGCGATCGCCCTGACCATCTTTCACGCCCGCGGCGGCACGCCGGCGCGCGGCGGCGGCAGAACCGAAAGTCTGGTCGAAGCGGCGCCGATCGGGGCCATTCGCGGCGTGCTCCGACTCACCGAGCAGGGCGAAGTGGTAAACCAAAACTATGGCCTTCGGCCCATCGCGATGCGCACGCTCGAACGCACCTTCGCCGCGGTGGCGCTGGCGACGGCGCATGCGACCTCGCGCACGCCTCCCGAGACGGAATTTCGCGCGGCGATGCACACGATCGCTTCGAAGAGCTTCGATACCTATCGGGGATTGGTGTTCGACAGTCCCCGATTCGAGGAATTCTTCCGGGCGGTCACGCCGCTCGACGTGATCGAGCGCATGCACATCGGGTCGCGGCCCGCCGTGCGCCCGAAGGGCGAGGGAATCGCGGCGCTTCGGGCCATTCCCTGGGTATTCGCCTGGACGCAGAGCCGGCACATGCTGCCGGGGTGGTTCGGATTCGGCAGCGGGCTATCGGCGGCGATCGCGGAGCATGGCGCGGCCGTCGTCGGCGAGATGCTGGCGCAGTGGCCTTTTTTCGCGCATCTGCTCGATGACGTGGAATCCATGCTGGCGCGCACCGATCTCACCATCGCGGCGCATTACGAGGCGCTGGCGGAGCAAAGCCTCGAGGTCTACGCCGACCCCATCCGCCGTGAATACGACCTCACGGTAGAGCACGTCCTCAAGCTCCGCGGCTCGGCTCGACTGCTCGACAGCGACCCGACGCTGCAGCGTGCGATCACATTGCGCAACCCCTACATCGATCCCATGCATCTCATGCAGGTCGATCTGCTGAAGCGTTGGCGGGCGACCGAGCGCAAGGACCAGGCGCTGTTCGGCGCGCTGCGCGCGACCATCAGCGGCGTAGCGTTGGGCCTACAAGCGACGGGCTGACCGGGGCCTAACCCAAGTTGGGCTAGCACTCCGGCACATTGACGGCGAGCCCGCCTTGCGAGGTCTCCTTGTAGATGGTCGACATGTCGATGCCGGTCTGGCGCATGGTGGCGATGACTTGGTCGAGCGTGACCTTGTGCGAGCCGTCGCCGCGCAGCGCGAGACGCGCCGCATTGATGGCCTTGACCGAGCCCATGGCGTTGCGCTCGATGCACGGTATCTGCACCAATCCCGCGACCGGATCGCAAGTGAGGCCGAGATTGTGCTCCATACCGATCTCGGCCGCGTTCTCGATCTGTTCGTTGGTCCCATTCATGGCCGACACGAGCCCGGCGGCGGCCATGGAGCATGCGACGCCGACTTCGCCCTGACATCCCATCTCCGCGCCTGAAATAGAGGCGTTTTGCTTGTAGAGCATGCCCATTGCGGCCGCGCTCAGCAGAAAACGGATCACGCCCGCGTCGTCCGCGCCCGGCTCGAAGCGCCGGTAGTAGTGCAGCACCGCGGGGACGATGCCCGCCGCTCCGTTGGTGGGCGCGGTAACCACTTGGCCGCCGGCGGCGTTCTCCTCGTTCACGGCCAATGCATAGACATTGACCCAATCGAGGGCATGCATCGGGCTCGACGGGTCGCCGCCCACCAGTTGGCGGTAGAGCTTCGGCGCGCGGCGCCGCACGCCGAGGACGCCGGGGAGCAGTCCTTGCGCCTCGAAACCACGCTGCACGCAGTCTTGCATGACCTGCCAGATGCGCATGAGACGCGCCCGAATGTCCGCATCGCCGTACCAGGCGCGTTCCCTGGCCAACATCAGTTCGTGAATCTCCAGGCCGTCCTGCCTGCAGAGATCGAGGAGTCTGGCGCCGGACTCGAATTCGTAAGGCGGCGGCGCGCGCGTCTCGGCGCCGTCGGCGGCCGCGCCGGCCTGCACGATGAAGCCGCCGCCGATGCTGTAATACTCCTCGCGCGCCAGCACTTCGAGGGCGGCGTCGTGGGCCGTGAAGCGCATGCCGTTCGAGTGCCCGGGCAGCACTTGATCGATGTGAAACAGCAGATTCAGCGGCTCGTCGAAGGCAATCTCATGGCGGCCCAAAAGACTCAGCCGGCCCCCTGATCGGATGCGCTGCAAGGTCGGCTCGACCATGGCGGAGTCGATGGTGTCCGGGCTCATGCCCGACAAGCCGAGGAGAATCGCCCGGTCGGTGCAATGCCCGCGGCCGGTGAGTGCCAGCGATCCGTAGAGCTGCACGGAGACCTGGGCAGTGCGCGCAAGCAGGCCGCGCGCCGCCAGCAGCTCGGCGAAGCTCCTGGCGGCATTCATGGGTCCCATGGTGTGGGAGCTCGATGGGCCGATGCCGATCTTGAAAATGTCGAAGACGCTGAGACTCATAGGGACCTTTGCGACCTTGAGACGAGGAATTCTACGCGGCTGTTTGGAACGGCGCTGGTGATAGAATCGAAGCCAAACCAATCACGCTCACAGGGAGAGAATCATGAGTCGCCATACGATAGGCCGGTCGGGACTGCTGGCCGCCGTCCTCCTGGCCGCGGTGCAGACGCAGGCGGCGCAAGCTCCGGCGCCGCGGATTCCCGATTTTCTAGCGGCCGCGGTCGCGGATCCCGCCCGTCCGGCGGCCGACGTCGAGCGCGATGCGAACCGCAAGCCGGCCGAGACCGTGCTATTTGCCGGAGTCAAACCCGGATTCAAAGTCGCGGAGCTTCTACCGGGCGGCGGCTACTACACCCGCATCCTCAGCAAGGCGGTCGGCGGCAGCGGCCACGTGTACGCGCTCGTGCCTGCGCCGCCTGCCAACGCCCCCGCCGATGCCCCCGACTTCGCCGCGCGGGTCAAGGTGATCGCGGCCGATCCCAACTATTCGAATGTCAGTGTGATAGTCGAACCGTTCGCCCAGCTCAAGACGCCCGAGTCCGTTGATCTCGTGTGGACCTCGCAGAATTATCACGATCTGCACAATTTCCCCGGGCTGAACCTCACCGTATTCAATCAAATGGTGTTCGAGGCGCTCAAGCCGGGAGGCATCTATTTCATCCTGGATCATTCCTCGGTGCCGGGGGCAGGGACCAGCGTCACCTCGACGTTGCACCGCATCGACCCGGAGGCGGTCAAACGGGAGGTGCTCGCCGCGGGCTTTCAGTTCGTCGGCAGCAGCAATCTGTTGCGCCGTCCGGCGGATCCACGCACCGCGAAGGTGTTCGATCCGGCGATCCGCGGCCTCACCGATCAGTTCATCTTGAAATTCCGCAAACCCGCCAAACCTTGAGCGAGCTCACGTTATGCAGCTATCGTCTCCGACCGGCGAACTCCGGGGGGGCCAAGCTGTCAACCGATCGAGGGTATTTGCGTTGATGCAGCAAGGATTTTAGAGGTTGTAAGCTCATGACAATACTTAACTTTTCTCGACGATCGACGGTGGTGTTGCGTGCCGGCACCATGCTCGCCGCTGGCTTGGTGTTGGCTGCCTGCGTGACCCCTCCACCGCGCGTCGTCGCCGTGCCGGCGCCTCCGCCTCCTCAGCCGCAGAAGCTCTTCGTCTATCCCAATAACGGACAGTCGCCTGAGCAGACCGAGCGAGACCGGTACGAATGTCACAACTGGGCGGTTCAACAGACCGGTGTCGATCCGAGTCGACCGGACGCCCCGCCGTACGAAAGGGTGGTCGTGCAGCCGGCGAATCCGCCTGGCTCGGGAACCGCCGTAGGCGCGATCGGTGGCGCTATTCTCGGTTCCATTCTCGCCGGTCCGCGTAACGCGGGAGCGGGCCTCGTGCTCGGCGCGGCCACCGGTGCCATCGTCGGCTCAGCCGCCGACGCCAACGCTCAGGCACAGGCGCGCCAAGCGCAGGCGCAGATCAATCAAGAGACTGCGGCGCAGATTGCGGCCGAGCGTGCGCGGGCCGACAGCTATCGCCGCGCCCTGGGCGCCTGCTTGCAGGGCCGCGGATATACAGTGAGCTGAGAGATCAAGGCATGAACATGAGTCGAACGATGGGGATGGCCTTGCTGGCGGTGTGCACGATCACGGTGGGCACCCGGAGCATGGCCGCGGAGGAGGAGAGGCCCCGGGCCGAGGCGCAGCGCCCTGCGCCCGGGCGTCCTGCGCCGGCGCGACCGGCCGCAGTCCGCCCCGGTGTGCCGGCGCGTCCGGTCGTGGATGGGCGCGGGCAGGTCATGGATGCTCGCTACAACCATGGCCGCTTCTACGCACCGGTAGGTACCGTCGCTCGAACTCTGCCGCCCGACTATCGCCCCTACTATCGCGGCGGGTCGCCGTACTATTTCAGCGGTGGCGTGTGGTATGCGCCGCGCGCCGGCGGGTTCGTCGTGATCAGCCCGCCGGTGGGTTTGGTCATCGGGGCATTGCCGGGCTACTACACCACCGTCTGGGTCGGTGGGGTGCCTTATTACTATGCCGATAACGTGTATTACACGTGGCAGCCCGACCAGAACGGTTACGCCGTGGTGCCGCCGCCTGACGGCGCTCCGCCACCCGACGGCGGCGGCGGCGATCCCAACCAAGCTCCGCCGGCCGCCGCTCCGCCGCCCCCCGCCGCTCAGGGCAGCGATCTGATCGTGTACCCCGCGAACGGGCAGTCGAAGGATCAACAGGCCGCCGATCAGTATGAATGTCACAACTGGGCAAAGGGCCAAACGGGTTTCGATCCGACCCAGCCCGACGGCGGTGTCCCGCAGGGCAATGCGGATCAAGCGCATAGCAACTACGACCGCGCCATGGCGGCGTGTTTGACGGGACGCGGCTACCAAGTCAACTGAGCCTCGGTTTCGCTTCGTGAGCGAATTCCTACGCGAGACCAGGGGATGGGCCGCTGCGGCTTCGGCGTGGACGGCGCGATAATCCGCGCTCGAACGACTTTCGTGGAGGATGTCATGTTGGCGAGCTTGAACAGCGCAACGGCGAAGAAGGATCTGCACGTGGGCGGATTGGGTACGGATTCCTCCAGCACTCTCGCCTCTGTCATCGATCCGCTGATGGATGCCTCCGAAACCTGGGTTCAAAGGGCGCGCGATTTCGTGCACAGCGCCGACGATTATGTACGCAGCAATCCCTGGCAAGCGCTGGGCGTCATGGCGATGATCGGTGTGACGCTCGGCTATGTCCTGTCGCGCCGGGGCTCCGCGCGCAGTTCGAGCGAGAGTTGGTTGGACGAGTAGGAGCGGGCCATGCCGGTTGCCGACGAAAAAACCAACAAGTTTCTGAACAGCCGGGAATGGCGAACGTTTTTGAGCGCGGTGCAGTCGGCTGCCTCGTATCCCAGCGTGCTGAAGGCGCTCCGGGAGGGTCAAGCCTGGCTGAGTGAAAGTGCCGCGAATACCTCCGGATGGCTGCTTGCCGACGCGAGTTTAGCGTCCGGCGCCCGCAAGACGCTGGGGATTTGAGTACACGTTGCACTTCGCGTCACGCAGAAAACCCACCAGCGTGAGTCCCGAGGCCACCGCCAAGTTTACCGCGAGGCTCGACGGCGCCCCGATGGCGGCAAGCACGGCGACGCCGGCCCGCAGCGCTTTCTGAACCAGCTCGTAGCTCGCCCTTCCGCTCAACAATGCGACGTGGCCCGAGAGGGGCAAGCGGCCCCCCATCAAGCTCTCGCCCACCAGCTTGTCGAAGGCATTGTGCCGTCCCACATCCTCGGCCACCGTCAATAGGTTCCCCTGCAGGTCGAACAGGGCGGACGCATGGATACCGCCCGTATCGCCGAATCTCGCCTGCTCGCGGCGCATTCTTTGCGGCAGCTCGAACAGCACGGACAGATCGATGCCTTCTTCGGCGGTGATCCGGGTGGCCGCGGCCCGCGCGATTGCGGCGTCGAGTCCCGTCGTGCCGCACACGCCGCAGCTCGAGCCGGCCGAGAAGCGCCGCGATGCCGCCTGTAATTCGAGCGGCACGCTCGGGTGCAGCCGCACATTCACTACATTGGGCTTACGGGTGCTCGATTCGATGGCTTCGATATCCGAGGCGTCATTGACCACGCCCTCGCCGTAGAGAAGGCCGGCGGCGAGCGCTTCGTCGTCGCCGGGGGTCCTCATCGTGGTTCCGAAGGAGACGGGCTCCATACCCATCGCTGGATGATGCAGCTGAAACTCCAGCGGCGCCTCGACGGCCACACGGTCGTCCTCTTCCACCCGCTGCTGCAGGCCGGTCCGTAATACCCGTACTTTCATGGTGCCGGCGGTGATCCCGGCTTGGGCCGAGAGCGCGCGATCCAAGGTGGTGGGTAAGGGCGGATCCGCGGTGCTCATGAGTCAAGTTTTGCTCAAAATCATGCCCAATGATACCGTTCCGAGGCTCAGCAGCGCATTTTGGGGGACATACATGTCGAAATCATCAGAGCTCAAGGCCCGCAAGGCGGCGGCGGTGGCGAACGGCGTTGGGACCAAGGGAATCTACGCCGTCAAAGCGGAGAATTCGGAAATTTGGGACGTCGACGGCCGGCGTTTCATCGATTTTGCCGCCGGCATCGCGGTTCTGAATACCGGACACCGGCACCCAAAGGTCATGGCCGCCGTCGCGAAGCAGGCTGAGGCATTCGCGCACACCTGTTTCCACGTCGTCTCCTACGAGTCCTACGTGCGCTTGGCGGAACGCCTGAATGCACTCGCGCCCGGAGATTTCCCGAAGAAATCGATTTTCCTCACGTCGGGTGCGGAGGCGCTCGAGAATGCGGTGAAAATCGCCCGCTACCACACCAAGCGCTCGGCGGTCATCGCCTTTTCCGGCGGCTTCCATGGGCGCACGCTCATGACCATGGCGCTCACCGGCAAGGTCATGCCGTACAAGAAGGGTTTCGGGCCATTCCCCGCCGAGATCTTCCACGCCGCGTTTCCGCTGCCGTACCGGGGCGTGACCACCGAGCAGGCACTTGCCGACTTGGACCGCCTGTTTCACGGCGACGTGGATCCGAAGTCCGTCGCGGCGATCGTGATCGAGCCGGTGCAGGGCGAGGGCGGATTCAACGTGGCGCCTGCCGAATTCCTGCGCGCGCTGCGCAAGATCTGCGACGAGCACGGCATCGTGCTCATCGCGGACGAAGTGCAGGGCGGCATTGCGCGCACCGGCAAGATGTTCTCCATCGAGCATTCCGGGGTCATTCCGGATCTGATCACCGTCGCCAAGGGTTTGGGCGGAGGCCTGCCCTTATCGGGCGTGACCGGCCGCGCTGCCATCATGGATAGCGCTCATGCGGGCGGACTGGGTGGAACCTACGGCGGCAATCCCTTGAGCATCGCTGCGGCTCACGCCGTGCTCGATGTGATCGAGTCGGAGAATCTATGCGCTCGCGCCACCCGCGTCGGACAGAAAATGCGCGCTCATCTCGAGGCGCTGGCGAAGGAGATTCCGGCCATCGGCGATGTGCGCGGCCTCGGCGCCATGGTGGCCTTCGAGTTGGTCAAGGACCCGAAGAGCAAGGAGCCGGACGCCGCGGTCACCGCGGCCATACTGGCGGCCGCGGAAAAGCGCGGCTTGATCCTCCTGTCCTGCGGCACCGAGGCGAATGTCGTGCGGCTGCTCGCGCCGCTGACGATTCCGGACGCGATCCTGGATGAGGGGCTCGGCATTCTCAGCGCCTCGGTCAAGGATGCCTGCGGGGTGGAGTCGGCGCGCGCCGTGGCTTGATGCGCGAGTTGAGGTAGGGAAAAAGAAAACCCCGGCAGCGATGGCTGCCGGGGTTTTTTTCTGAATGAGGCTGCCGCGCGGCGTGACACACCGGGCCGCGGCGACCGGCGGCCCGCCGCGGCCTTTTTTACAGCTTCATATTCGCCGTGATGCCGATGGTGCGCGGCCGCCAGGTGAAGTCGTTCTCCTGCGGGCGCAGCGACAGGAGGGCCGGGTCGACCTGATTCTCGGCGTAGTTGGTGATGGGGAACTTGTTGAACAGGTTGTCGCAGAACAACGAGAGCTCCCAGCCGCCGCCGAGCTTCACCCCCGCGCGCGCCGAGGTGTAGCTCGTCGCGGGCAGCGTGTAGGAGTAGCCGTAGTCATATTGACTGCTGCGCGGGTCCTGGACCGGCGCGAGCCAGGGGTTGCGGCTCGCATATTCCCAGTCGAGGCGCACGAATGCATCGTGCTCGAAGGCCTTGAAGGCGTATTGCGGACCGAAGGCCGCGGTAAACGGCGGGCTCGTGCCCGGCGCGTAATTGAGCGACGCATTGCCCGAGATGGCATCCCCGGCGACGGCAATGTTGCCGAGCGAGGTCTTGGTGAAGCGCGCATCCGTGTAGCCCGCCGAGAACTCGAGGGTGAACCCTTCGCCGAGGCTCGCGTCGATCTGGATATCGACGCCCTTCGCGACGGCGGTGCCCAGGTTGTCCGTGAACTGCAGCCCGCAGTTGCCCGCGATGTAGACGTTCTGCTGGATGTTGTTCCACTGGATGTAGTAGACGCTGGTGGCGATCTTGAGCCGGTCGGCTATGTTGTTCTTGGCGCCGATCTCGTAGCTGTTCGTGTTGTCCGGGTTATAGGTGAACGGCGCCTTGCCGTCCGAGAACCCTTCCGCGATCAGCCCCGGCCCGCACGCCGGAATGAGGGGCGGGTTGTAGCCGCCCGGCCGGAAGCCCTTCGCGTAGGTGAAGTACAGGAGGTTATCCTGGTCGATCTGCCAGTCGAGGCCGACACGCGGGGTGAACGCCGTATTCGACTCCCCGCCGGCTGCCGCTCCCGGACCGTAGTTCTCATAGCCGTTGGCGTAGTGGTTGAGCGAGAAGCCGAGCTTCGAGTAGCGCAGGCCCGTGACGAGCGACAGGCCGTCCACGATCTTGGTGGTCGCCTCGCCGTAGCCGGCGATCTGCCGGTCGTAGCTCTTGTTGTAGTTGTAGTAGATCGAGCAGTTGGGGATCGCCGGATAGGGCGCCGCGGACACGTTGTACTGCGGCGCGCTCGAGCAGGTATAGGGCACGGGCGGGTACGGCGTGGAATTGACGAAGTAGGACTGCGCGCTGTAACCCAGGATGTTGTTGAACAGCGAGTTGATCTGCGGATCGGTCAGGTTCTCGATCGAGAGTTCTTGGGAGAGCGACCAGAATACGCCGGCCGTCCAGCGCACGCGCGCGTCCGCATCGTTCGACTGAAAGCGGAACTCCTGCACCCAGTTCCTCTGATCGTTGGTCATCTTATTCGGCGTTGCATAGTTCTCGAAGCCGGGCGGCATGTTGATGCCGTTATAGGAGATCAACGGGAACCACGAGCAGCCGGGCTGTGAGTTGCTGGTGCAGGGTGAGCCCGAGGCGGTCGGCTGCGCCTGGTAATACGCGAGATCGTAGGCCGTACCCTGATAGGAGTCGGTCTCGTTGCGATAGTAGTAGGAGCTGTTCGAGATGAAGGTCACCGCGCCCAGGTCGACCTGTACCTTGAGCGCCGGCAGGTAGTACTCATCGCCGATCGGAATGGTCTCGGGCGTCGCGTTGTTGAACCGCCCGGCACTGGGATCCGAGTAAGTCGGCCAGTAGGTGCCGAGGTCGTGCTGCTGGCGATTCTGAAACATCATGCTCGGGGTGACCTTGATCTGATCGCTCGGTTCCCAGAGGAGCGCGAGGCGCGCCGCGGTCGTGCCCGAGTAGTTCGCATTCGGCTCGGTGATGTTGCCCGCATTGTCGACGCGGTTGATCCAGCCTCCGTCGTAGCGATACCAGATGCTGGCGCGATAGCCGAGCACTCCGTCGATGATCGGGCCGCCGTGCGCGATGCCAACCTCGCCGCTCGGCTCGCCGTACTCCGTGTACGAGGCCTCGCTGCGCAGGTAGGTGGAGTCCTGAGTGACGCTCGGCTGCGTAAAGATGTAGCGGACGGTGCCGCCCTCGGAACCGGAGCCGAACAGCGTACCCTGCGGGCCGCGCAGCACCTCGACACGGTCGAGATCGAATGCCTTGGGCAGCGTCTCGTCCGGATTGAAGCCGAGCTCGCGCATCTGGATCGGCGTGTCGTCGATGTAGATGCCGGTGGTGCCGGCGCCCGCGGAGGAGGAGATGCCGCGGATGGAGATCTGATTGGTGCCGGAGGTGTCGATCGAGACACCGGGCGTGAAGCGCACGAGCTCGGTGATGTCGCGGATGCCCTTCTGATCGAGCATGTCCTGACTCATGGCGGTGATGGAGATCGGCACCTTGCTGATGTTTTCCTCGCGCCGCGTGGCGGTCACGACGATTTCTTCAAGGCCACCAGCACTCGCGGGTGCGGCCGCGGCATTCGCCGGCGCGGTCGTGGTGTCCGAGCTCGTCGCCTCGGTCGCACTCGCGCCGCCGGCCGACAGGACGGCCGCCCCCAGCGTGATGGAAAAAAACAACAGGCGGCGGTTGCATGGTCCGGAAAGCGACTTCGGCGGATTGGCTCGCATCATGTCCCCATCAATTCGTTATATGCTCAGATAATTCTGACTCAGCCGACAGTAGCACTGGCCTAAAAGCGGCGCAACCCGCAAAGGTTTGGTTGTACGCACGTGTAACGAATGAACCGCTGGCGCGCGCGGCGCGGCCGCGCCGGTGCCGCAGCGCATCCCGCGGGCAGCGGGCGGCGCTAGCTGTTGCGTCGCACCTACGAGTTACTTGCTGCGGAAGATAAACGTGAGCCCGAAGGTGCGCGGCCGGAAGGTAAAGTCGCGTTCCAGCCGGCTGGTGCCCGGCACTTGGGAATCGATCGACCATTCGTAGTTCGTGACCGGGTGAGCGTCGAGCAAGTTGTCGCAGAACGCCTCGATCTGCCAGTCGCCCACCTTCATACCCCCGCGCGCGGAGGCAAAGTTGGTCGAGGAGAGGATGTAGTTCGCGGAGTCGTATTGCAGCGTCGCGGGGTCCTGGTTGGCCCCCAGCCACTTGGGGCGGCTTTCGTATTCGTCGTCGATGCGGACGAAGGAATCCCGGGTGAATAGCTCGAATTTGTATTCGAGTCCCAGCGAGAGCGTTACCGGAGGCGCGGGCTGGCCGCTCTGGCCCGCGATGGCATCGCCGCTCGAGACGATCGGCGTGGTGCTGGTACCCAAATACGAGTTCTTGGTATATCGGGCATCGGTGTATCCGGCCGACAGCTCTGCCGTGAAGGAGTCCGTGATCGCGACGTCGCCCTGCAGATCCGCTCCCTTGGCGACGGCTTGGCCCAGGTTCGCGATGAAGGAGATTTGACAGATGGGCGGCACCACGACCTGCTGGATGTTGTTCCAGCGGATGTAATAGATGCTGCTGGCGATCTTGATGCGATTGTCCAGATTGTTCTTCGCACCGATCTCGTAACTATCGACGGTGTCCGAGCTGAAGGTCTGGGGAGCGCCCGCGATGCCGAAATTGCGGAAATCGATGCCGCAGGCGGCGTAGGGGACGGGGTTGTTCGCGCCGCCCGGCCGGAAACCCTTGGCATAGGTGAAATAATAAAGATCATGCGGATCGTACTGATACTGGAGGCTGGCTTTCGGCGTGAACGAATCCTCCTTCTTGTCACCCGAGCCGGTCTGCGGCGGCAAGAACAGCTGGGGGCCGCCGGTGAGGGTGTTGAACGAGAACTCGGTGCGCGATTCGCGCAAGCCGATCGTGGCCTTCAGTTGATCGGTAAAGGCGAAGGTGCCCTCGCCGAACACCGCAAACTGCTGATCCTTGGAGTAGGTCTGCAGGAAGTAGGAATCATTGGGAAAGCGCGCGTCATAAGGCACGCCCACGCAGGCGCCGGCGGCGTTTTCATAGCAGAACAGCTGTTGATAGGGGACGCCGAGCACCGCTTCGGTCAGTTCATTGAGCAGCGGATCGTGAATTTGCTCCAGGTAGGTCTGGCGGTCGCTCGAGAAGAAGAGTCCGGCCGTCCAGATGAGCCTGGCGGACGGATCCGCGGACTGCAGCCGGAATTCCTGCGTGAGATTGTCCTGGTCGTTGTCGACCGAAGCCGGTGCGCGGTAGTTGGTGGCTCCGGCGGGTAGATGAAGTCCCGTGCCGTCGAGCAAGGGGAACGGCACATTCCAGGGCTGGGGAAATACCGACGTCGCGCCCTCCGCAGTCTCCTGCTGGTTCGGTTGAGTCTGGTAGAAACCGAGGTTGTAGAGCGTGCCGTCGTACCCGGTCTCCTCCTTGCGGTGATAGTAGGAGGTGTTCGAGATGAACGTGACGGCCCCTAAATCGCCTTCGACCTTCAGCGCCGGAATATAAAAGGTATCGGGTACGGTGCGCTGCGTCGGGTTTGCATCCACGTAGCGGTTGGCGCTCGGATCGGAATAGAGCGGCCAGTAATTCTGCACGTCGTTTGCGTAGCGATCCTGATAGTAATAGCTCGGCGTGACCTTCCAGTCGTCCGAGGGCGCCCAGACCGCGGCGATGCGGAACAGCTTGGTCTGCGCGTAGTTGGCGTTCTTCTGCACGGTGTCCAGGGTCACCGGATCGATGCGATCGATATAGCCGCCATCGTAGCGGTACCAGGCACTGACGCGCACGCCGAGCTTGCCGTCGATGAGCGGCGTGCCGCCGGCGACGCCCGCCTCGTAGCTCGGCTGGCCACCCTCCGTGTAGGAGACCTCGTCCCGGCTGTACAGGCTGGTCTCGGTCAAGCTCGGCTGGGTGGTGATGTAGCGAACCGTGCCGCCTTCGGAGCCCGCGCCGAATAGCGTACCCTGGGGTCCGCGCAGCACCTCGACGCGCTCGAGATCGAAGGATTGCGGCAGCGCCTCGTCGGGGTTGAAGGCGAGCGCGCGCATCTGAATGGGCGTGTCGTCGAGATAAATGCCGGTCGTTCCGGCGCCGCCGGTGGAGGCGATTCCGCGGATCGCGATGTTGTTCGTGCCCGTATTGTCGATGTTGATGCCGGGGGTGAAGCGGGCCACGTCGAGGATGTCCTTGATCCCGCGCACATCCATCGCATCTTGAGTCAAAGCCGTTACGCTGAGCGGCACCTTGGAGAGGCCTTCCTCGTGACGAGTGGCGGTGACCACGATCTCCTGCAGCGGGCCGGCGTCCGCGGGACCGGCGGCCGCCGCGGATTCGGCGGCGGGGTCCGCGCCGGCGATTGGCGCTGCACTCATTGCGAGCGCGAGCGTGCTCAATGCGAGTGCGGCGGCTCGATAATTGAGAGGTCGCTCGATCAATACGTAATTCTGCCGACGTCCCAGCATGGTGCATCCCTCATTTTTTGTTATGGCGCGCTCGAGCGAGCGCAATCTTCCCTAACCCCCGAAAGATAGCGGTCCCGTGTCGCCGCCGTCAACCGGCGAATGGGACAAGGATCGCCGCGCCGGGCCGCCTGCGCGGCACCGAGCGACTTATGGGATCATGCCGGCATGACCAGTACCTCCGATCGGCCGCGCTCAGATTCATTCGCGCCGCTGCGAACCCTGCTGCCGTTCCTGCGGCCCTACCGGGGAATCGCCGCCGCGGCGCTCAGCGCGCTCCTGGTCGCGACCGCTGCCATGCTGGCGCTGCCTTTCGCGTTGCGGCGGGTCATCGACGTGCTCGCCGCCAAGGATGCCGGCACGACGAATCGAATCTTTGCGGGGTTCCTCGCCGCGGCTGCGATCTTCGCGGCATTCGCCGCGTTGCGGTTCTACCTCGTGACCTGGCTGGGGGAGCGCGTGGTCGCGGACCTTCGCTCGGCCGTCTATGACCGCGTGGTGAGGATGGATCCGCTGTTCTACGAGACCACGCGGGTCGGCGAGGTGCTGTCACGCCTGACCACCGACACCACCTTGGTGCAGGCGATCTCCGGCGTCAATCTTTCCATCATCCTGCGATCCACCTTGAGCCTCATCGGCGCGCTGGTGCTTCTCACCATGACGAGCGCCAAGCTCGCCGGCCTCATCCTCGCATTGATGCCGGTCGTGGTCGTGCCGCTGATCGTCATCGGGCGCCGCGTGCGCGGATTGTCCCGGGCATCGCAGGATCGGATCGCGGACACCAGCGGGCTGGCCGGCGAAACCCTGAACGCGATTCAGACCGTGCAGGCGTTCACGCTCGAAGATCTGCAGAGCGCTCGATATCGCGGGGCGGTGGAAGACAGCTTCGACGCCGCCATACGCCGCACGAAGGTGCGCGCATTACTGACGGCGGTCGGCATCATGCTGGTGTTCGCCGCCATCACCTGCGTGCTGTGGCTCGGCGCGCGTCAAGTGCTCGCGGGAACCTTGAGCGGCGGGCAGCTCGCGCAGTTCCTGTTGTACGCGGGCTTCGTCGGCAGTTCCGCGGCGGCGCTGTCCGAGATGTGGGGCGAGTTGCAGCGCGCTGCGGGAGCCATGGAGCGTCTGACCGAGCTTCTCGAGGCGCGGCCCGCCATCACAGCGCCCGCCAAGCCGCTCGAGCTGCCGGCACGAATTCGGGGCGCCATCCATTTCGACAACGTGAGCTTCCACTATCCGTCGCGGCCCGATACGGCGGCGCTCGCCAACTTCAGCTTGGACGTGGCGCCGGGGGAGACGATCGCCTTCGTGGGACCGTCGGGCGCGGGGAAGAGCACGACATTTCAGTTGCTGCTGCGATTCTACGATCCCGATTCCGGCAAGATTCTCATCGACGATCGGCGGCTCAAGGACTTGCGGCCGGAGGACATCCGGGCACAGATCGGCCTGGTGCCGCAGGACACGGTGCTGTTCGGCGCGACGGCGCGGGAGAACATCCGGTACGGGCGCCCGACGGCGACCGATGCGCAAGTCGAGGCTGCCGCCGTCGCCGCGGCGGCCGACGGCTTCTTGCGCAAGCTCCCTCAAGGATACGATACGTTTCTGGGCGAGCGCGGCACGCGGCTCTCCGGAGGCCAGCGGCAGCGTATCGCGTTGGCGCGGGCGATCTTGAAGGACCCGCCGATCCTGTTGCTGGACGAGGCCACGAGTTCTCTGGACGCGGAATCCGAGCTCCTGGTGCAGAAGGCGCTCGAGAATCTGATGCGGGAACGCACCACCGTCATCATCGCGCACCGTCTCTCGACGGTGCTCAAAGCCGACCGCATCGTCGTCTTGGATCACGGCCGCAAGATCGCCGTCGGCACGCATGCCGAACTTCTCCAGGCGAGTCCGCTCTATGCGAGGCTCGCCTCGCTCCAGTTCGCCGCCGGGCACGAGCCGGCGCCGGACGCCGCCGAGGCCGTCGCGCTTACTTGAGTCCCTCGGCGTGCAACGCTTCCTTCACCTTCGGGCGCTCGCCGACGCGCGCCACGTAGGCGGTGAGCACGGGCCATTTGGCCAAATCGACATGCACGGCCCCGGACCATCGCAAGACGGTGAATAGATAGGCGTCCGCCACCGTGAAC
>Ga0187871_10000584_pt1 | contig 34675 bp, 34 predicted proteins | sample June2016WEW_16_1_FD_132988 | JGI IMG/M metagenome (GOLD analysis project Ga0187871, IMG submission 132988) | Peatland microbial communities from SPRUCE experiment site at the Marcell Experimental Forest, Minnesota, USA - June2016WEW_16_10 | ecosystem: Environmental > Terrestrial > Soil >...
AGCCTTGGCTTCTCCCTTTGCCTGATCGTAAGTCTCGATTTCGAATTTCGTCAGATGAATCGCGAACGGCAGGGATTTGACGCCGGTCTCGGTGGCCATCTGGTCGGTGGTCTGGCCTTCGCGAAGTTCGAGGTAACCTTTCTCACCCCAGGCACTGCGAACCACGGCACCGGCGAGGATCAGCAGAATACTGATGTGGGTCAGCATCGAACCGAAGGCGCGACCCCGGGCGAAGCCGTTTGTGCGGAGCACCGTGACGAACCGGCGCGAGCTGCATACAGCCACGCTGGCCGAAAGCGTGCCCAGCAAGCCGACGAACCAGACCGAATAGAACACATGCGTCAGCCCCGATTTGCCGAACCACTCGAGCCAGCCGGCGGCGTCCGGGTGGCGGGCAACATATTTCGCAACGTCGGTACCCTGCGGGATTAAAGTCCCCGCGATACACGCCAGAGCGATGACGACGACGACAGTCACCGCGAACTTCACCGAAGCCAGTCGATCCACAAACCTGGCAACGCAAGTCTTCTCCGTCGTACTGATTCTGTTAGTGGTGTTGCCCATTAATCCAGTTATCGAAGTCTGTTTAGCAGTGGCCTTGCCAGTGAGTTGCAGCGGACCCAAGTTGTTTTCCTAACAGGTTGATGGATAATGCGTTGCGGTGCGCGAAATCGCGCAGAGGTGGGATCTGACCGGTCTGTCACGCTGCGACAGATTGGCGGGAAGACACTGTTTCTTGACAGCTTGTCATCCGCAGCAGCGCGGGCGTCCCTCCGACGGGCTCGACAGTGCAACGGCAAGCGCCCCGCTCTTTCTGGCTGCCAGTTTAGCGTGGCGGCTGCCGGAAAACTGAAAGGGCGGGCTCCCCGATGTAGGAATCGGGACAGGTGCCCAACAACCGGAAACGGAGGAAGCGCAGCTCACAGAGCCGCGGCTACACCGGGACGGCCTGCGCCTCATGGAAGCGCAGCTACATGGGCGTCGGCGGGGACGGCGAAGGGAAACGACAGAGCGTGAACGACGGCAAGCGGAGTGCTGCCCTACAAACCGAAACGGAGGGAGGGACGGAGGCGACAAAGCGCCGACAAGTCGGTGCACTCAAAATGCGGAGCGGACGGACGAGTCGGCCCCGATGTAGGAATCGGGGTAAACTGTTCTTCCCTACCCACGACGCAGAGCGGACGGACCGGCGATCTATGACCGCCGCTACAGGCGGCTCGCCGGCAAACGCACAGGCTGCACGGCCTGCTCGATGGCGGCACGATTCGGCTCAAGCCACGGCGGCAGCATCAGCTTCCGTCCCAGTTGCTCCACCGTCTCGTCGGCGGTGAATCCGGGATTTTCGGTGGCGATCTCGAAGAGCACGCCGCCCGGTTCGCGATAATAAATGGAGTGGAAATAGGTCCGGTCCATCACCGGGGAGACATTGAATCCTTTGCCGGCAATCTCCTGGCGCCAGGCTTTCTGTTGCGCATCGTCTTTCGTTCGAAACGCGACATGGTGGACGACGCCCGCGCCCATGCCGCCGTGCTGGGCATCCGGCACGCAGAGCAGATCGACCGTCGACGCGAACCCGTCACCTGTGCCGGCGCGATAGCGGAACCGATTCCGTTCGCTGCCGACCGCCTGGAAACCCATGACCTCGGTCAAAAGTGTAGCGGTGTTCTCGTATCCCTCTTCGGAAATCGTAATGCTTCGGAATCCGCGAATCGCGTGCTCGACGGGAATGGGACCGTCCGCCCAAGGTCGACCTTTCGGCTCCACGGACTCCAGAGAACTGGCGATTTCCAGCCGCATTCCATCCGGGTCGACAAAGCCGAGGACACGTTCGCCGAAGCGCTCAACGACCGCCTGCGGCTTCACGGCCCGCTCTTTCAACCGCTTCGTCCAGTAGTCCAGGGCACCCGACGGAACAGCAAACGCAATTTCGCTCACCTGCGGCGGTCCGATTCGCCCGCGGTACGCACCGGGCCAGGCGAAGAACGTCAGGATCGTCCCCGGCCGCCCCAGTTCGTCGCCGTAGTAGAGGTGATAGCTCCCGGGATCGTCAAAGTTCACCGTCAATTTCACCAGGCGCAAGCCCAAGACGCAGCAATAGAAGTCGATGTTCTTCTGCGCATCGCCCGTGATGGCGGTGACGTGGTGGAGTCCGTGAATCGATTTCTCATTGGTCATCATGATGTTCCTTTGTCAAATCAGCATGCGGGACGGCGCATCAGTTGAAGGTCATAGTCCTGATCGGCAAAGCGGGTTTCGCCCTGATCGTCGGCATAACCGCGCGTGACTCTCATCGCCGGCCCTGCGGACGAGGAGTGACGACACGCCGTAACAAGGTTCGGCAGGCATCGAGTTCGTCGTCATTGATGGTGTGCGGCATCCCGGGATAACGGCGGAGTTCCACCACCGCGCCCATCCGGCTCAACGTCGCCTCCGTCTCCGTCACGCGCTCGAACGGGACATGCGGATCCGGGTCGCTCGTCCCCAGAAACACTGGCGTCCCCGCGAGCGAGCCCGGATAATTCCTCGGCGTGCCGGGAGGCCCGATCAGGCCGCCCGTCAAGCCGATCACCGCGCCGTAACGTCGCGGGTGACGCGCGACGAATTCCAGCGTGAGGCACGCTCCTTGCGAGAACCCCAGCAAGGCGATCCGTTCCGCCGAGATTCCGCGTTCCAAAATGTCGGCAACGAGTGAATCGAGCCGACCCAGAGCCGAGTCCAGGTATGGTTGGTTGGCGTCGAGCGGTGCCAGAAACGAAGAGGGGTACCAGCTCTGCCCGGCAGCCTGAGGCGCGAGCGCGGCAAAGTTGCCGATTCCCAATTCGCCGTAAAGCGAGAGGATGCTCTCTGCGGACGCACCCCGTCCGTGCACCAGCAAGATGGTGGCTTCCGCTTTCTCGGGCGCGGGACCTGCCGTGAGGACGGGTTCGGCGGCGTGCGGGCCGGATTCTCCGCGGCGTTGGAATCGAGCTGTGTTCATAAACTCCCCTTAAGGGGGCGGAAGTCTGAAGTCGCTTCAGCCAGGATGCTAATCAAAGCCTGGTTCCAACCTTCCATCAGTGCGGCGGGGGTTGTGGAGCTTATGGGAATCCGGCGGAAATAATTTCGTTGAAGAATGACCTTTCCCGGCAGCCCATTGGTCGCGCCCAGGAAAGTCGCCTGCATTGCCATCACGGCACAGGGGGTTTGCGACTGGCGAACATCTCCGTAGAGCTGGGAAATCGTGATTTCAACCATCGTGTCGGGTTGAACGGCGCTTCCAGGTGGGACAACCTTGCTGAAACCGCCGTCACGGCGGAGCATTTCACTTATGGGGCCAACCAATCCTTCCGCCGGCAGGCCCAGAAACCCGGCATAAGGATCGCGCTGGTAGGCAAATTCTCCAGTTCGATAAATCAGCGATCGGCCATCGAAGGGGGGCGTGATTTGCAGAGTACGGATTTGGAGCACCGAACCATTCGAAAAAGCGTTTGTGGCAGGCAACGACGGTGTGCTGAAGGCGAAAGTCTTCTCGTTCAAAGCCGGCCGAGACAGACAGCCGCAGAACGTAAAGGCAACCGTCAACAAGATGGCAGCGGAAATCCAAACGCCCGATCGAGGGTGGGGAAAGGAAGATGTCATGGCAGTGAGATGTTCGTGATGTTTCATCGTGTCCCGGGAGTTTCCATCCCTTGAATTGGCGCCGGCGGTTTTCCGAAAATAAAACCGGAGGGGTACTGTTTCAATTGGTTCAGAACGTCGTCCATGTCACGGATGGTTTGCCGGGCATTCGTCACCGTCTGGTTCAACGCGTTAAAATCAATGGCAGCCACACCCGGCCCCACTCTGGCAACGACGTCCTGTAATTGACCAACCAGACTATCCAAATCGTGAGCCAGTTTCTCCAGCTTTGCCTTCTGAATCGCGTTGTCGGTATCCTGGATAAGAGACTGGAGTTTGGCATTGCTGCCACGCAAATTGGTCAACAAGGCGTCGGCATTTGTGCTCAGTTCGCCGAAATCGAATTTCCTCGCGTTATTCAAGACCTGGCCTGCTGATTCCAAGTCGCCCAGAAGGAGCTGGCTCAGGGCATGGAAATCGAGGCTTTCGACGTTGTGCAGCGTTTTTTCCACCGAAGCAAGCAACTCGGTGAATTCGCTGGAGGCTGACGGAATGTAGGTGTGCCTGGGAACCCAAGGCACCTTCACGGGCGGATTTTCAGTGGGGTCCACGTATTCCAGCGATAAGACGGTGGCTCCGGTCAGGCCCTTGGCTTTGAGGCGCGCCCGGAGACCTTGCTGGATGGCGGATTGGAGCAACTCATCTCGTGCCGCACTGGCCGAGCCTGGCGCAATGTCGTTGCGCATTTCAAAATCCACCACGATGTAGCTGGGCTCGGTCGGCTCGTATTCGGTCCAGGAGAAATCAATGCCGGTGACTTTCCCCACGCTCACGCCACGCAGTTCAACCGGGGAGCCAACTGCCAGTCCGGTCACGTCACCCCTGATGTAGGTCTCAAACCCACTCTTCGGTTCGAAATAACTCCTGGCTCCAAATGCCAGGAGACCCACGACCAATAGCGCCACTCCGCCGAGGGCGAACAACCCAAGCTTGAAATTGTTGATGGGCCGGCTCATGGCGTTCTAAAGATGGAGTCCGGACGCGACCGCATCCGGTTGGCGGTTGAAAAAGCGACGCACCCCGGGATCGGCGGAGTGATCCCGCAAATCAGCGGGTTGCCCCTCGGCGATGATCGTCCGGGCCTGAGTGTCGAGCATGATAACGCGGTCGGCGATTTCGTAGATGCTGGACAGTTCATGGGTCACGATGACGAAGGTAATGCCGAACCGACTGGCCAGTTCCTTGATTAGCAGGTCCAAATCGGCCGACGTGACCGGATCCAATCCTGCCGACGGCTCATCCAGAAACAGTATTCGAGGATCCAGCGCCATCGCGCGCGCGATGGCAGCCCGCTTCTGCATGCCGCCACTCAATTCGGATGGCAGTTTCTGAGCGGCCGCCGCCAGACCGACCAGTTTCAGCTTGGCCAGTGCCACCAGCTCTTTCAATGGTTCAGGGAGGGTGGACAACTCATCCAGCGGCAGGCGCACGTTTTCCAAAACGCTCATCGAGCCGAACAGGGCCCCATTCTGATAGGCGACCCCGAACGTTTTCAGCAGTCGCCGGCGTTCGTCGTCCATCGCCGCGACAAGATTGCCTCCTTCAATCCACACCTCGCCCTCCAGCGGCGTATAAAGTCCGATGATGTTCTTCAGCAGCGTGCTCTTGCCGCTGCCCGAGCCGCCCAAAATGACGAACACTTCACCTTCGCGCACCTTAAAATTGATGTTCTGGAGAATAACAGTTTCCCCATACCCAACCTTGAGGTTGCGCACGGTGATCACGATTTCATCAGTGTCGCTCATCGTTTCAGGACAAAATAGAGAATGGAAAATATCGCGTCAGCGATGACAATCAGCACGATGCTGGTTACCACCGCGCGCGTGGTGGAAACTCCGACCGCGCTGGGGCCTTCCTGTGTCTGTAGTCCACGGCAACAGCCCACGGCGGCGACAATGGCGCCGAACACCACACCTTTGGCCGTGCCGAAGAAAACATCGCTCAAATTGAGCGCAGAGGCCAACTGGTGAAAAATCAGCGACAAGGGCAACCCCAAGCCGAGGGCAACCAACACGCCGCCAACGATGCCCACAAAGCTTGCGTAAAAGGTCAGCAGCGGCGTCAGCAGGATGGCCGCGGTGATGCGCTGGATGGCCAGAAAACGGATGGGGTCCAGACCGAGGGTTTGCAGCGCGTCCAGCTCCTCGTTGACTTTCATCGTGCCGATTTCCGCGGCAAACGCCGAACCGGAGCGCCCCGCCAGAAGAACCGCTGCGAGCAGAGGCCCAAGTTCACGAACCATAACCAGACCGATCATATTCGCGATAAAGATTTGGGCGCCGAACTGGGCCAACGGTTGGGCAGCTTCGAAGGCGATAATCATGCCGACCAGAATGCTGACGAGCGAGACGATGGGCACGGCGTTTGCGCCGGCCGTTTCAAACACGCTGCGGACCTCCGTCCAGCGCATTCGTTTCCGCTTCAGGAGAGTGGGCAACAAGCTGCGGGTCACGCTTCCGAGAAAGTCAATCTGCTGGCGCAAATCCCAGGCCGCCTGCCGGACTACACCCCCGACTTCTTCGGGCACGGGATGGCATTTTGCCCGCGTCGGCGGGCGAAATGCCTCGTAGTCCTCCCGGGTAAACTCGCGGAAGCTTTGTTCCAGCCCCGCTTCCAATCCGGTCACTGAGACGGAAGCTCCGGGCGTTAGTCGACCCATGTTCAAGTACCGAAGCAGCGCCAGACCAGCTTCGCCGCAGATTTGCAGACCGCTCGCGTCCACCTCGAGTTTTTCGAGTTTCCGATCGCGCAAGTCCTGTTGCAAACGGTCCCAGCAATTCACGGTTGTTTGCGCAGTCAACCAGCCACGAAGGGCAACACGAGCGTATCCCGGAGGCCCGAACTGGAGGTCCAGGTCCAAGTCGCTTGGCGAACTTTCCCCGTTCATAAAATGATCAAGGCCTTGATCGTGCCGTTTCCAGAATTGGGTTTGATTGACTGACTGTCGCCAATACTTCCTTGGCCACTTTACGCACATCGTCAGGCTCAAATCTGAACTTCTTTTGCAACTCTTTGAGAGGCGCCGAGGCGCCGAAGGTGTGCATGCCAATTACCCGGCCGGACTCTCCAACGTAACGCGACCAACCAAAAGTCGAAGCCTGCTCAATCGCGACGCGCGCTTTGACGCGCGCTGGCAACACCGCTTCGCGGTACTCTTCAGGCTGATGCTCAAAGAGGTCCCACGAAGGCATGGAAACCACGCGGGAGCGAATGCCCTCGGCTACCAGCTGCTCGTGGGCCTCCACCGCCAGACTCAACTCACTGCCTGTGGCAATCAGGATCAATTCAGGATCTTTGCCAGAACCATCGGCCAGCACGTAAGCGCCGTGGGAAACTCCCGACGCAGGCGCGTATTTGTTTCGGTCCAAAGTTGGCAGCGGCTGCCGTGACAACACCAGAGCCGCTGGTTGATGGCGTAGTTGCATGATGCAGCGGTACGCTTCGACAACTTCATTGGCATCACCAGGCCGCAACACGACCAAGCCGGGGATGGCGCGTAACGCGGCCAGTTGTTCCACCGGCTGATGTGTCGGACCGTCTTCGCCGTCGCCCATTGCATCATGCGTGAACACGAATAGAGTCGGCAATTCCATCAACGCCGACAGCCGGATGGCGGGTTTGGCGTAATCGCTGAAGATGAAGAACGTCGCGCCGAACGGCCGTAGTTTGGACAGCGAGAGGCCGTTAACTGTCGCCGCCATCGCATGCTCGCGGATTCCGTAATGAAAATTCTTACCACCGTGATGATCGGGTTGGAAATCTCCGGCGCCCTCGTATTTGAGCGTGGTCTTGTTCGAAGGGCCGAGATCGGCCGAGCCTCCCAGCAGCCAGGGGATATTTTGCGCGAGCACATTCAGAACCTTGCCCGAAGCATCGCGGCCGGCCAGGCCCTTCGGGTCGGCCGGAAAGCCCGGCAGATTGCGATCCCAGCCGCTCGGAAGTTCCCTCCGTTGCATTTGCTCGATCTCGGTTGCCAGCGCAGGAAACCTGGCTTGGTATGCGGCGAATAAGTCCGTCCATTCCTTCCTGGCCAAACCGCCCCGTTTACCGATTCCCACTTGGAAATGCTCATAAACGCCATCGGGCACAAGGAACTTCGCGTCCTCAGGCCAACCGTAACTCCTTTTGGTGAGGCGAACCTCCTCGTCGCCCAGCGGTTCGCCATGAGCTTCGGCGGTGTCCTGCCGATGCGGTGAACCGTAGCCGATGTGGCTGTCGAGAATAACGAACGTGGGGCGGCCTTTGGTTTGCCGAAAGACCTCCAGCGCATGTTCGATGCGGTCAATGTCGTTGGCATCGCCGACGCGCAGAACGTTCCAGCCGTACCCGAGGAAGCGGGTGGCGATATCTTCGGTAAAGGTGATGTTCGTGTTGCCTTCAATGGTGATGTGATTGTTGTCGTAAACCCAGCAGAGGTTGTCGAGGCCGAGATGACCGGCGAGCGAAGCGGCTTCCGAGGCGACTCCTTCCATCATGCAACCGTCGCCGCAGACCGCATAAATATTGTAATCGAAAATCTCAAAGCTCGGTTTGTTGTAACGGTTGGCCAGCCACTTCTGGGCGATGGCCATGCCGACGCTGGTGGCCACGCCCTGTCCGAGTGGGCCGGTAGTTGTTTCAACTCCCGAAACCCAGTGATACTCGGGGTGGCCGGGAGCCTTGCTGTCGAGTTGGCGAAACCGGCGGATGTCGTCGAGCGTCACCGAAGGCTGTCCCACCTTCTCATAATCGGCATTCACTGCCTGGACGCCGGTGAGGTGGAGAATCGACCAGAGCAGCATCGACGCGTGGCCGTTGGAGAGCACAAACCGGTCGCGGTTGGGCCAGATCGGGTCCTGTGGGTCAAAGCGCAAGACGCGATTCCAGATCGTATAGACCAGCGGCGCCAGCGCCATGGGTGTGCCGGGATGGCCGGATTTGGCGGCTTGGACCGCGTCGATCGACAGAGTGCGAATGGTGTTGATCGCGAGCTGAACCATTTTGTCGTCCGACATAAGAGTCCTTTCCGTCTTGGTTATTCCGACGGGTCCTCCAACGCCGCCACCTTGCTCAATCGGCGCAGGTGTCTCGCGGCTTGACTGAACTCGGCGGCGAGGAACGTCTGGACCAGATCCCACGCCAACTCCGTCCCCTCGATGCGCCCGCCCAGGCAAAGCAGGTTCATATGATCGTCCTCAACCCCCTGCTTTGCCGAAAAGTGATCCTCGATCAGACAAGCGTGAACGCCGTTAATCTTGTTGGCACAGATGGATGCGCCCACACCGCTGCCGCAAACCGCCACGCCACGCTCCACCTTCCCCGCCGCCACCGCCCGGGCCAGCGGAATAACAAAATCCGGGTAGTCATCGTCCGGCTTAAGCTGGTGGGCGCCAAAATCGGTGATTTCGTGACCGGCTTCGCGCAGCCGGGCAACCAGTTTCTCTTTCAACTCGAACCCGCCGTGATCGGTGGCAATTCCAATGCGCATGCGATTTCTTTCTTCAATTTGATCCGGCTTTTCCCACCGCCGCTCTGTCAGCCAACACCAAGGCCACATCCTGCCGGATCCGGCCCGCCGGGATGGACTGGTCACCGGACTCCAACCTGGCCAGCATTCCGGCTTTATCGGCCCCGGTCACGAGCCAGAGAATCCGACGAGAACGATTCAGCATCGGGTAGGTCAACGTCATCCGCCGGCGCTGCTGATAGACACCCGTCACCGCCACATCCCGGTCGGTGACCGCGAGCACTGGATCCCCCGGCACCAACGATGCGGTATGGCCGTCCGGTCCCAGGCCCAAGTTGGTCAGATCCAGGACCGGCGGTGAACCGGCGATCCTTTCCAGTTGCCGCGCATACTTCACGGCGGCGGCTTCCAAATCACTTTCTTCCACGGGCATGGCGTGGATGTGATCGGGTGGCAATGGCGCGTGTTCGAGCAGGCTGTCCCGCAGAGGTGTCAGGTTACGATCCGGATCGCCGTCCGGAGCCACCCGCTCGTCCACCTGCACCACATGAAGGTCCTCCCACGGCAGCACCTTGTTGGCCAGTGCCCGCAACATCTGCCACGGCGTGTGGCCGCCGCTCACAGCCATGACAAAGCGGCCGCGCGCTTTGACGGCGGCTTGTGCTTCGCTCGCGATGAATTCTGCCGCGGCTTGGGCAACCGCATCCGCATCGGCCAGCACCTGAATCTTCATGCGATCAACACCGGGCTGTCACCACCGGATCCTCCCAGCCGCCCGGCGGTGTGACGGCTTCCACTTCGGCCGGTCCCCACGTCTTTGGCTCGTATGGATGCACCGGTGTGCCGCCCTTCAACGCCGGATCGACAATGCGCCACGCTTCCTCGACATAATCCTCGCGGGCAAACAAGGTCGGGTCCCCCGTCATCGCGTCGCCGAGCACGCGTTCATAAGCGTCCATCTCGCCTGTTTGCGGGCAGCGGCCCCAGGCTATTTCCACGGGTTGGTTGACGGTCTCATCGTCCGCCGCGATCGAATTTATCTCCATGGCGAACGCAATATCCGGGCTGATGCGCAACCGGCAATGGTTCGACTTCAAATCATATCCCTTGTACATCGTTGGGGGCTGGCGAAACCGCACGACGATCTCCGTGCACGTGACGGGCAAACATTTTCCCGCCCTCAGATAGATGGGTACCCCGCGCCACCGCCAGGAATCGATCTCCATCTTGAACGCCGCAAAGGTCTCGGTCTGGGAGTTGGCCGCCACGCCTTGCTCGCTCTGATAGCCACGGAATTGGCCCCGCACGAGATTTCCCGCCAGCAGCGGCGGAATGGCTTTCAACACCTTGACCTTCTCACCGCGAATGGATTCGCTATCCGTACGGACCGGCGGTTCCATCGCCAGGTTCGTCACCACCTGGAACAGATGATTCTGCATGACGTCACGAATGGTTCCGATCTGGTCGTAAAACGCGCCGCGCCCCTGAACCCCGAAGTCTTCGGCCATGGTGATCTGCACGCTTTCCACGTTTTGCCGGTTCCAGACCGGCTCCAGCAGCGCGTTGGCAAACCGGAAGAACAACATATTGTGGACGGGTTTCTTCCCAAGATAATGGTCGATGCGGAAAATCCGTTCCTCATCGAAGGCGGACAACAGGATGGCGTTGAGTTTCCGGGCGCTGGCCAGATCCGTCCCGAACGGCTTCTCGACGATGACCCGGGCGCCGTCGGTGCACCCCGCTTTCATCAATTGCTCCACAATCGGACCGAACGCCACCGGCGGAATGGCAAGGTAGATCGCCGGATGCCGGGCATTCCCCAGTTCCCGGCGCAATGCCTGGTAGGTCGCCGGGTCTCCATGGTCGCCCCGCACGTACCGCATCAAGCCGGCGAGCTTCTCGAACGCGACAGGATCAACGCCTCCGTGGGCTTCCAGGCTCTCCCGCGCGCGGGCTTTCAAGGCGGCGAGGTTCGGAGCGGATCGGGCAACACCGATGACCGGTATATCGAGATGGCCGCGTTTCACCATCGCCTGGAGCGCAGGAAACACCTTCTTGTATGCAAGGTCACCCGTCGCCCCGAAGAATACAAACGCATCGGATTGGTTCGGATTCATGGTTCACCGTTACTTGGCGGTTTTTTCGAGGTGGCCCCCGAATCCAAACCGCATTGCCGACAGCAGTTTGTCCTGATAATCCGCCTCGCCGCGTGAGGCGAACCGTTCATAGAGCGCCGTCGTGAGCACGGGGACGGGCACGCCCTCGTCAATCGCCGCCTTGATGGTCCATCGGCCCTCGCCGGAGTCCGAAACCCGCCCAGCGAATTTTGTCAGCTGCGGGTCCGCCGCCAGCGCGCTGGCGGTCAGATCCAGCAGCCAGGACGCGATGACGCTGCCGCGCCGCCACACTTCGGCAACGTCCGTCAGATTGAGGTCGTAGAGGTAATGATCCGGATTGCGCAGCGGGGTGGTTTCGGCGTCGACTTCGGATTGCTGTTTCCCCGCATTGGCGGACTTCAGGACGCCGAGCCCTTCGGCGTAAGCGGCCATGATGCCGTATTCGATGCCGTTGTGAACCATCTTCACAAAATGTCCCGCCCCATTTGGACCGCAATGCAGATAGCCCTGTTCGGCGGTGCCGCCAAGTTTCTCGCGTCTTGGCGTACGCGGAATATCGCCGCGGCCGGGTGCCAGCGTGGCAAAAATGGGATCCAGGTGTTGGACGATCTCCTGTTCGCCGCCGATCATCATGCAATAACCGCGCTCCAGTCCCCATACGCCTCCGCTCGTGCCCACGTCCACGTAGTGAATTCCCTTCGACGCCAGTGTCTTCGCCCGCCGAATATCATCCACGTAATATGAATTGCCGCCATCGATGAGAGTGTCCCCGGCTTCCAGCAGCGGCACGAAGCTGGCGATGGTCTGATCCACAACCGCCGCCGGGACCATCAGCCACACCGCCCGCGGTTTGGTGAGTTGTTTGACGAGTTCAGCAGGTGAACCCGCCCCCGCCGCGTGTTCCTTGACCAGTTCTTTCACTGCCTGTGGCGCGCGGTCATAGACCACACATTGATGACCGCCTCGTCTCAGCCGCCGCACCATGTTGGCGCCCATCCGTCCGAGCCCCACCATTCCAAGCTGCATCGATGATTGATCTTTCATCGTAACCTCCCCGATTGGTTTAATTGCACAGATTCGACCTCGCCTTGTCCACAGCGCGCCTGTTCAAACGTGCGGGCGAACTCCCGGTAGCGATCGGCAATTTGAACCACAGCGACTTCCCGGGGGATCCTCTTCGCCCGCAAGCTCACGAGCGGCTCCCAAAAATCCGTCCGGCCCACCGCAAATCCGATGAACCCATTGACGCCCGCCGCGATCCTCAGCCAATCAAGTACTTTCTCGTCATTCTCGCCGCGACCGAGGATGATACAGCCGACCTTGTTCCGGCCATCCCGCTGCGCCACGGCCACAATCCGTTCACAGTCTTCGTGCCGGTCGAGCCCCTCGACCTTCCACACGTCGGGTTCGACGCCCGCTTCCTGAAGCTGCTGAATCACCTGGACCATCAATTGCGGTCGCAGTTCGAGGTCATACGCCGCTTTGTCGCCCTGGAGCCGGTCCAGTTGCGCCTTTTCCGCCGGCACGAGCAACTCGAACATGAAACGGCTTTGACTCTGACTGTGCAGGTAATCGGAAAGCTGTCGTAGACGCGACGCCTGCCGCCGGTTCAGCTCCTCATCGCCTTCGGGATTGTATCGCACCAGCACTTTGCAGAAAGTCGGCCGGATGGTTTCGATGTGCCGGGCAAAATCCGCGCCGTACTGAAAGTCGAATTCCTCCTGCCCGCTTTTCTCCGCGGGACAGGCCGTCGTATATCCTTGCTTCGCCGCGTCGCCGAGGATGGCGGCGCCGAACTGTTCATCCACCAGAATGGCGGCCTTCCGTTTGGGCACCCCGCCAACCACCGCCGCCTGGAAGCCGTCGTAGATCACCTGCTTGGCGGCAGCGATTTCCGCTGTCTGTTCCGCCGTCAGGTCGCCGTGCCAGCCAAACATCTTGGTCTCGAATGACTCCCGGTGATCAAAGGGCAGAACGTACAGCGGTTGGTTGTAGCCGATGGTCTTCATTGGGCCCCTTTCATTCGTCGATACCGACGGATCAGGTTGTTTGTCGAACTGTCATGACCCAACTTGGAAATTGTCGCGTTTTCGAGTTCGGGAATGATGCGTTGGGCGAGCACCTTGCCCAACTCGACGCCCCATTGGTCGAACGAATCGATGTTCCATATCACGCCTTGCGTGAAGACGCTGTGCTCGTAGAGCGCAACGAGTTTGCCGAGAGTCTCCGGCGTTAGACGCTCGGCGAGGACAATGTTCGATGGCCGGTTGCCCTCAAACACCCGATGGGGCAGTAGGCTGTCCGGCGTGCCCTCGGCCTTGACTTGCCCGGGTGTCTTGCCAAAGGCCAACGCCTCGGCCTGGGCAAGCACGTTCGCCAGCAGCATGTCATGGTGACGCCCCAGCGGCGTCAGCGCCTGGCCGAACGCGATAAAGTCGCACGGAATCAGCCGCGTACCCTGGTGGATCAATTGATAAAACGAATGCTGACCGTTCGTTCCGGGTTCGCCCCAGAAGATTGGGCCCGTATCGTATCGAACCTGTTTGCCATCGAGCGTGACGTGCTTGCCGTTGCTTTCCATCGTCAACTGCTGCAGGTATGCCGGGAAACGTTTCAGGTATTGCTCGTACGGCAACACCGCCAAGGTCTGCGCCCCGAAAAAGTCGTTGTACCAAACTGACAGCAGTCCCATCAGCACCGGCAGGTTCTTCTCGAACGGCGCGGTCAGGAAATGCTCGTCCATTTGGTGGAACCCGTCGAGCATCGCCTGAAAATTGTCCGCGCCGATCGCCAGCATGGTCGACAGCCCGATCGCCGAGTCCATCGAATAACGCCCGCCGACCCAATCCCAGAAACCGAACATATTGGCCGTATCGATGCCGAACGCCGACACCTTCCCGGCATTGGTCGAAACCGCCACGAAGTGCTTCGCCACCGCTTTGACCTCCCCGCCGAAACTGCGAAGCAGCCAGTCGCGCGCCGTTTCCGCGTTGGTCATGGTCTCCAGGGTGGTAAAGGTCTTGGACGAGACGATGAACATTGTCTCCGCCGGGTCCAGATCGCGGGTCGCTTCCACGAAATCGATCCCGTCCACGTTCGAGATGAACCGGAAAGTCATGGAGCGTTCGCTGTAGTGCCGAAGCGCCTCGTAGGCCATGACCGGCCCGAGATCGGAGCCGCCAATGCCGATGTTGATAACGTTCTTGATGCGTTTACCGGTGTGACCCTTCCATTCGCCGCTGCGAACGCGATCAGTGAACCCGGCCATCTTGTCGAGCACCGCGTGGACTTCCGGCACAACGTTCTTGCCATCCACCAGGATGGTGGCGTCCTTCGGCGCGCGCAGGGCCACGTGCAGAACGGCGCGGTTTTCCGTGACGTTTATCTTTTCGCCTTGAAACATGGCGTCCATCCGCTCGCGCAGCCCGGACTCCTTCGCCAACTGGAACAACAGCTTCAAAGTCCGGTCGGTGACGCGATTCTTCGAATAATCCAGGAACAGGCCCGCTGCCTCCGCCGTGAGACGCTCCCCGCGTTTGGGGTCTTTGGCGAACAAATCCCGCAGATGCAGGCCCCGGGCCTTCTTGTGGTGGGAGACAAGATCCCGCCATGCCTGGCGCTGCGTGAGTGGTTTGACGGTTGCGTTCATGCAGTTGTCCCCTCCAAAATTTTCCGGTTACGCCGATGACTGCCCATTGCCTGTCCCTGGCCATTGGTACCCTGCCACAGCCGAAATCCGCCAACAAACGCGTTCGAGTTGTCGCCGAGGCGGCACTTGGGTGGCAGTTCTTTCAGCTTGTGGGTGTTCCCTCCCCCAAGCACCACCTCGTCGGGTTCGACGGCTGCCGTCAGGCGCTGAATCACATCTGCCACGTGACGCCGCCATTTTTTCTTCCCGTATTTCTCCAAACCTCGTATCCCAACGTAGTCCTCGAAGGTGGCTTTCTTGTAAGGCAAATGCCCCAACTCCATCGGCTCGACAATGCCGTCGATCACCAGAGCGGAACCGAGACCGGTTCCCAGCCCCAGAAAGAGCATCTTGCCCTTTTTGTAACTCCCCAGCGCTTGCATGGCGGCATCGTTCATGACCTTGACCGGCCGCTTGAAGGCCCGTTTGAAATCGAATCCAACCCAACCTTTTCCAAGGTTCCACGGTTCGGCTACGGGCCGGCCGCATAGCACCGGCCCCGGGTAACCCATCGAGATGACGTCGTATTTCCAGCCCGCCACCAGCTTCCGAACTTTGGAAACCATCCGCCTGGGCGTCAAGGTTGGCCCGGATACAAACTCCCGCTCCGCGTCCTGACCCGTGGCCAAGACCTTCACGTGAGTTCCTCCGATATCGAGCACCAGCACATTCATGAGTCGCTTTGGGTACCTCATGCCGCCTGCCGGAGCGCGGCACTCTTGGAGTCGATCACCGCCAGCAGATCATTCCAGGATTTCACAAACGACTTCGCGCCCTCCTCCTGGAGCTGGGCGGCCAACGCGTCCACGTCGACGCCGGCTCGGGCAAACTTCGCCAGAGTCGCTTCACAATCCCCGCCGTCGGCCGCCATGACGCCTCCGAGTTCGCCGTGGTCCGCCAGCGCCCGCAAGGTCGGCTCCGGCATCGTGTTCACCGTAAATGGCGCCGCCAATGATTTGACGTACAGAACATCCGAGGCTTTCGGATCCTTGGTTCCCGTGCTGGCCCACAACAGGCGTTGGGGTCGCGCCCCGGCATTGTAGGCGCGCTGCCAGCGGTGGGTTGTCAGCAGATCCCGATAGGCCTTGTAGGTGCGGCTGGCGATGGCAATACCAAGTTGGTTGTTCAGTTCCGCCGGAACCTTGCCCATAACCGCGGTGTCCCACCGGCTCACGAAGACTGACGCCACCGAGCCAACCTGTGGATTGAGCCCGGCATCGATGCGCCGCTCGATGCCGCGCAGATACGCCTCAGCTGCGGCCAGGTACTGCTCGCGCGAGAACAACAGCGTCACATTGACGGGGACCCCGGCAAAAATCGCCTCCTCGATGGCCGGCAATCCTTCCTTCGTGCCGGGGATCTTGATCAGCAGATTGGCGCGCGCCGCCCGCGCGTGAAGGTCCCTGGCCTCCGCCAGAGTCGTGGCCGTATCGTGTGCCAGCAGCGGCGACACTTCCAATGACACCCATCCGTCCACACCGTTCGTCAAATCGAAGACCGGTCGAAATAAATCGGCAGCACGAGACAAATCCTCAATCGCCAGTTCAAAGAACAGTTCCTCGCTGGACCAGCCGTTCGTTATCCGGCTGCGGATTGCGTCGTCGTACGCCGCGCTGTTCTTGATGGCGTGATCGAAGATCGTTGGGTTCGACGTCAACCCCGTGACCGATAGTTCATTAATATAGGTTTGGAGCGTGCCCTGGTTGAGCAGGTCGCGGGTAATGTTGTCGAGCCAGATACTCTGGCCGAGGTCGTGAAGTAGTTGTGTTGCCCTCATATTATTGCCTCCTGGACCGATTCAATCCCCGACATGGCGGGTATCGTCCCAAAATTGGATGACGGGCTCAGACAAGCTATTCTCATAGCCCAGCGCACTCAGGCTTGCCGTGGTCAGCATGAACAGTTTTCCGGCGGCGGGTTCGAGCCCAAGCCAACGCGCCGCGAGCACGCGCAGAAAGTGCCCACTCGAAAAAATCAGCACGGAACCCTTGACGGCGGACACGCGATTCACCACCTGATCGGCCCGCGCACCGACCTGGGCCGGTGACTCTCCGTCAGGGCAGCCATCGCGGAATAGCCGCCACCGTGGATGTTTCATATGAATCTCCGTCGTTCGCAGGCCCTCATAGGCGCCGTAGTTCCATTCAACCAAATTGCCATCTACTTCGGCTGCGGGCCCGTAGCCGGCCAATTCGCACGTGCGGACCGCTCGCCGCGAGGGGCTGGTAAAGACCTTCGCGAACACCAGACCGCTCAGCCGTTGCCCGAGCCGTCGGGCATTGAGTTCCCCGCGGTCCGTCAAGGGCAGGTCCGTCCGCCCGGTGTGCTGGCCGCTGGTACTCCAAGCCGTCTCGCCATGGCGCGCCAAATAGACAACTGGAAGATCCTCGGTCATGCCTGTTGTTTCACTTCACAATCGGTTTCGGATGGCTGCTTTGGCAGCCATCTCACGAATAGTGTCGCTCATTGTGGCCAGCACCTTCTCTGCCCCGCCCAACTTATGCCGTCTTGCCATCCATTCCGGCTCGTTGTAGGAAAGCCATGTCGTACCGGTCGTGTCCTGCCAAACAAGCGCTTTCAGCGGCAGATCGATACCGATCGTCTGGCTCGCCTGCATCAACGGTGTGCCGCCGCGCGGATTGCCGAACAAAACAACTTCGGTCGGCCGCAACGTCAGGCCCGCTTCTGCCGCCAAGGCCGCGTGATCGATCCGGGCAAAGACGTTCATTCCGCGGGCCTTAATCTCGGCTTCGAGCCGGTCCATGGTTTCCTTCGGCCCGAAACGGCTTTCTACGCTCGTTAAACCTTCCATCGGCGCACTCGGCAACAGCGGATTGCTTCGCTAATCGCTGCGGGTGATTTCCGACAGGAACCACACGCGGCGCTCGGTTTCGTCGATCCAGGTTTCGATCAGACTGGCCGTGGCAACATCGTTATGCCGCTCGCAAGCCTCGTGGGCCGCACGCAGTGACCGCGTCAGGTGACGGTTGTCGGCTTGAAGTTCCGTCAACATGTCGGGGGCGGCAACGAACTCGTCGTTATTGTCCTTGAGCCGCTGGTGGCGTGAGATGTCGCCGATCGAGTGCAGCGTGGTGCCGCCGATCTTGCGCGCCCGCTCGGCGATCTCGTCGGTCATGTCGAAAAGTTGCTCCGCCTGTTCGTCCAGCAACAGGTGGTAATCCCGAAAATGCGCGCCGCTCATGTGCCAGTGAAAATTCTTCGTCTTCACGTACAAGGCGAAGACGTCGGCAAGCAACCGCCGAAAGACTTCCGAAAGCTCGGCAACCGCCGCGCTGCTGAAATCGGTTGCCGGTTCAGGCGCAGTTCTCATCCGTGCCACCATGGTAGATCCATCGCGTTTTTTCATTTCTTTGATCCTCATTATGCTGCGAGGAGATCATTTTCCTGCGGTTGTGAGGCTGTCGTTTTCATAGCTCGTCAAACCGCCGGATCACGCGGTGACCACTTCCATAGCCGCCGATTGAATCCAACCAGCAGAGCGACAGAACCGACAAGTTCTTGTGAAGAAACACTCATGCCACCGATTTCTGATTCTCGCGCCACCGCCACATTACCGTATTTTGGACGAAAATCATCTACCACACCGCCAACAAGACAGAGCGCTGATTAACGGGCGGCTGCGGATTGCCACTCTCCACCGGGCGAATCGGCGTGGGCCGGAAAAGGCATCCCGACCCGTCGCAAACACCGCTGTGCCACAATTAATCTGGCCTGCAAGCCTTTTTGTGACTGCACGTACTCGGTCAAAGCCCAAACTGATTGCCGCCTTTCCCGGCATGGAAACTGGACGTCTTCGAGAGATTCTAGGAAAAACTCCTTATGCATTTTTGGAATTCGACCTATTGCACTCCCTAACATGAAACTGCATTTTACTTGGGGGTTGTTCCGCGCACGGGATGTGTGCGACGCACAACTGTCAGGTCGGCGAGGACCTGCTGGCATTTATCAAAGCATGGGCATTCGGCCAACGGAAAGACATCGGGAGGATTCTCTATGACTACCACGATGCGCGTTGTACAGGTTGCGGGAGCGAAGAAGCGGTTTGAGATTGTCGAACGGCCGATCCCTCCGGCGGGGCCGGGGACAGTGCGGATCAAGGTGGCGGCGTGCGGAATCTGCCACAGCGATTCACTGGTGAAGGAGGGTCACTGGCCCGGGATCCAGTATCCACGCGTCCCGGGCCACGAGGTGTCCGGCACGATCGACGCCATCGGACCGGGCGTGACGGGGTGGAAGATAGGCGAACGCGTCGGGGTGGGCTGGCACGGCGGATACTGCGGGCGGTGCGGTCCTTGCCGGCGCGGGGATTTTTTTGCGTGTGAAACGCAGCAAGTCACCGGCATCAGCTTCGACGGCGGCTACGGCGAGTACATGATCGCCCCGATCAGCGCGCTAGCGCGGTTTCCCGGCGGATTGGAACTGGTGGATGCCGCACCACTGTTATGCGCGGGCATCACGACATTCAACGCGTTGCGGAATTCCGGAGCGCGTCCGGGCGATGTCGTCGGGGTGCTCGGCCTCGGTGGGTTGGGCCATCTGGGAGTGCAATACGCGGCGAAAATGGGCTTCAAGGTGGCCGGCATTGCGCGCGGCAAGGACAAAGAGCCGCTGGCTCGCAAATTGGGGGCGTCAATCTATATTGATAGCCAATCTCAGGATCCCGCAGTCGAATTACAAAAGCTCGGCGGCGCGAGCGTCATCATTTCGACCGTGACCGCCGGCGAGGCCATGAGCGCAGTCCAGGGAGGACTGGCCATCAATGGAACCCTACTCCTGCTCGGCGTGGCCGAGTCGATGCAGGTATCGCCGATGGTTTTGGTTGGGGGTCGCCGCTCGGTCAAAGGCTGGAACAGCGGCACGTCGATCGACTCGGAGGACACACTGGCCTTCAGCGCCCGGGCCGGCGTGCACTCGATGAACGAAACATTTCCTTTGGAGCGCGTGGAGGAAGCCTACGACCGCATGATGAGCGGCAAGGCGCGGTTTCGAGTGGTCCTAACCATGAACTGATGGAGGCAGGAAGAGCATGAGTCCACAAACCAGGACGCTTGCCGACAAAGCTGCCGTACCGCTTGGCCAGGAAAGACACGGGCGGCCCGGCACAATATCGAACCAAGCACTTGCTGAGCAGCTACTGGACGCTCTCGACCAGCTGTTCGGGTTACACCCGGGCTTTCGGCCCGCGCATGCCAAGGGGCTGATGTGCTCGGGCGTGTTTACACCTTCACCGGAAGCAGTGCGGCTGACTCGTGCGCTGCACGCGAACCGGCCATCCACCCCCGTGACGGTGCGATACTCGGATTCGGCGGGCTTGCCGACGATTCCCGACAATGACCCGGAACGGTCAGGCCCAAGGGGAATGGCTGTTCGCTTCCATCTCGGCGAGCACGTTCATACCGACATCGTGGCCCATTCAACGGATGGCTTTCCGGTCCACACCGGCGAGGAGTTCCTGGAGTTTCTCCGCGCCGCGGCCATGCTTCAAACGGGCCAACCTCAAGCGATGGGAGCTTTCCTCGCCGCCCATCCGAACGCGAAGCGATTTGTCGAAACGCTCAAACCGATCCCGACCAGTTTCACGCGGGAGGCATTCTTCGCCGTTACATCGTTCAAGTTCACCAACGCGGATGGCGTGTGTCGTCATGGGCGTTTTCGCATTCGACCCGAAGCAGGTACGGAATACCTCTCCAATGAGCAAGCGGCGTTGATGAGCGAGAACTTCCTGTTTGACGAGATTGGCCAACGACTGGCGCGGGGGCCGGCCAAGCTCGGTGTGTTCGTGCAAATGGCCGAGGCCGGCGACGACGTCACCGACGCCAGCGTGACGTGGCCGGCGACGCGAAAGGAGATTCGGTTCGGCACGATCACGCTCACAGCCCGGGTGGATGACAAGGAGCCGGAGCGGCGGAAAATCATTTTTGATCCCATCCCGAGAGTTGATGGCATCGATTCATCTGGCGATCCGCTCACGCAAGTGCGCGCGGACATCTACCTTCTCAGCGGCCGCCGGCGGCGGGCCGCCCATGGCGATGGAGGAAAACATGACCAAGCTTGAGGAGAAGAGTGGATCCATTCGGATGGCACCAGGAGCATTACCATGAGCAAACAATCGAGGAAAATGTCCGGTAAGGTCGCCGTTGTTACCGGCGCATCGAAAGGCATCGGTGCGGCCATCGCGAAAGCACTCGCCGCCGAAGGCGCAGCCGTCGTCGTCAACTACGCATCCAGCAAAGCCGGTGCCGACAAGGTTGTGGATGAAGTCGCCAAGGCTGGCGGCAAGGCTATTGCGGTGCAAGGCGATGTCGCGAAAAAGCGAGATATTGAGCGACTGTTTGCCGATACGAAGAAGGCTTTCGGCGCGGCCGACATTTTGGTCAACAACGCGGGCGTCTATGAATTCCTGCCGCTCGAAGCTGTGACGGAGGAACATTTCCACAGACAGTTTGACCTGAATGTGCTGGGCCTGATTCTGACGACCCAGGAGGCGGTCAAGCAGTTCGGCGCAAACGGCGGCAGCATCATCAACATCAGTTCGCTGGCGAGCACGCTCGCAATCCCGAATTCCGCCGTTTACAGCGGCTCAAAAGGCGCGGTCGACGCGATCACGCGCTCGCTTGCTGCGGAACTCGGCCCGCGCAAAGTGCGCGTCAACGCCATCCGGCCCGGCATGGTGAACACCGAGGGCACGCGTTCGGGCGGGTTCATCGAAAGCGACATGCAGAAACAGGTCGAAGCGCAGACCCCGCTCGGGCGCATCGGGCAGCCTCAGGACATCGCGGGCGCTGCGGTTTTCCTCGCGTCCGCCGACTCGTCCCACATCACAGGCGAAACTTTCCTGATCTCGGGAGGCTACCGCTGATTTAGCAATCTAAAAGAGGTCACGATGGCATTTCCTGCCTCGGCGGACGAATCAACCCAGAAGGAGAAACCGGTCCGTGTCGCTAATCATCAAAAAAAACGCGGTGGCGTGGTCGCAAGGGTCGCTGGTCAGGAAGGAGTCGTGTGATCGTCCGGGTCGCTCCGGAACGTTGACCGTGTCCCCGAGGCGAGTTGTCGAACGGATCGGACAATCCAGATGAAATCCATTATCGAGAGGTAATCGATGTCGACGGCCCTACAAGTTGCTCTGTTTGCGGCCTCGGTGGCCGTTGTGGTGTTCGTAGCGTTTCTCATTCCCGTGTTTATCGGTCTGCGTAAATACGCCGCGCGGGCAACGCGCGAGCTGGAAGAATTGAAATCTGAGGTGAAGTTGCTGGTTCACGACTCGCGCAGCACGCTGCTAAACGTTAACAACCTCACGAGCCGCGCCCATCGGCAGTTGGATGAGGTCGACAAGGTGGTCCGATCCGCCCGGGAGTGGTCGGAACGGGCCGGTCGCATCGTTGCCCAGGTTGGGGATGTTGTTGAAGCCCCCATCTTCACCGGGGCGCGAGTTGTCAGCATTGTCTACAAGGGTCTGAGCCGCATTTTCGATGTCCTGACAAAGAAGGAACATCAACCAACTCTGAAGGAGAGTGAGAGCCCCGCACCAGATAGCTCGGTGCCAGAGGCTGGTGACTGAGCCATGGGCGTTTCATGAATGATATGTTCAATTTTCTGATCCGCTACGGGATGTTGCTCCTGTTTCTGGTTGTTTTTTTGGAGCAGATCGGCCTGCCGCTGCCCTCGCCGCCATTTCTGCTGGCAGCCGGATCATTGATCGCCAAAAGCGAGATGAATGGTTTGATCGCGCTCATCGTAACCACCGTGGCCGCGATCATGGCCGACAGTATCTGGTACTACCTGGGCCGCGCTCGGGGTGGAAGTATTTTGAAGCTGCTTTGCCGGATTTCACTGGAGCCTGACTCCTGTGTGCGTCGCACCGAGGACGTTTTCCTGCGTCACGGCATGAGCGGGATTGTCACCGCCAAATTTGTTCCCGGTCTCGGCGAGGTCATGCCCCCGTTGGCCGGGATGTTCAAAGTGGATTTCCGCAGGTTTCTGGCGTTCGATGCCTTGGGATCGCTTTTGTATGTGGGATCTTTTCTCGCGGTGGGTGTTTTTTTCAGCAATCGACTGCAGCAAATTCTTTGGGCGTTGTCCCGTCTCGGCCGGGGCGGGATTGTTCTGCTGGTGGCATTGCTCGCAGCGTACGTCGCCTTCAAATACATCCAGCGGCAACGGGCTCTGCACAAATTGCGCATGGCACGGATCACGCCGGAGGAACTTCGGAAGAAACAGGAATCCGGGGAAGACGTCTTCATTGTGGACGTGCGGTCGGAAGTCGCCGTGCAGAGTGATCCGGCACTGATCCCCGGCGCGCGCCACCTGCTCATCAAGGACGTGGAGACCTGGCAGCGCGATATCCCCCGCGATCGCGAGGTGGTGCTGTATTGCTCCTGCCCGAATGAGGCCGGCGCGGCTCATACCGCGTTGATCCTGTACCGACGGGGAATTACCCGCGTCCGCCCTCTCCTCGGTGGAATTGATGCCTGGCGGGAGCTCGACTACCCCGTGTCCGCTCTGCCCGTTGCTCACATACCGACCGAAACCAAACTCGAACCACAGGGACAAACGGCCCATGGCTGACCGATCCACCCTATCGCTCAAGCTTCCCATTGAGCAACGCGATCACATTCAAGGCTCACCGTCCGCAGTCGTGACGCTGGTGGAGTACGGCGACTACCAATGTCCGTTCTGCGGGGACACGCACCCGGTCATCAAGAGATTACAGGAGCATTTCGGCGATTCATTGCGATTCGTCTTTCGGAGTTTTCCCTTAACCAGAGTCCATGCGTATGCTCAGGGCGCAGCCGAAGCCGCCGAAGCTGCCGGTGCACAGGGCAAATTCTGGGAGATGCATGACTACTTATTTGAACACCAGGCGACCCTCGACACCGGGCACTTGATGCGCGCAGCCGTCGCGTTGGGGCTGGACAAGGCAAGGTTTGCCCAGGAGGTCGCCGAGGGCGTTTATGCGGGTCGGGTGCGCGAGGACGTGGAAAGCGGCATTGCCTGCGGCGTAGTGAGCACGCCAACGATGTTTGTTAACGGCGTGCGCAACGGTGGTGACGACGACTTCGAAACCTTGGGGGCCATGATCGAGGAAGCCATCCGGCTCAGCCAGTCATCCACAGATGAGAGGCTCTCCTGAGTCATGCCCAAACCGGTGATATGGACTGTCGATGACGATCCGGATGTCTTGCGTGCCGTCGAGCGAGACCTGCGGCGACAGTATGGGAACCGGTACCGGGTGATGGCGGCGGACTCGGGCGAGGAAGCCATCGAAGCTGTCAAGCAGTTGAAGTTGCGCAATGACCCGGTCGCGTTGTTCCTGGTGGATCAGCGCATGCCGCGAATGTCCGGGGTGGAGTTTCTCGAAGCCGCGCTCAAATTCTATCCCAATGCCAAGCGCGCCCTGCTCACCGCCTATGCCGATACGGACGCGGCGATTCGCGCCATCAACTCCGTGCAGATCGATCATTACCTGATGAAACCATGGGATCCGCCCGAAGAACGCCTCTACGGAGTTGTGGATGATCTGCTTGACGACTGGCAGGCGACATTCCGTCCACCGTTCGAGGGGATTCGGATTGTCGGCCCCCGCTGGTCGCCACACTTCACTCAAATCAGGGATTTTCTGGCCCGAAACGCCATTCCGTATCAGGTCGTGGACGTGGAAACCGATGAGACCGCTGCTCAATTGATGGAAAGCTGCGGCGCGACCTGCAAGCAATTGCCGTTGCTGGTGTTTGCGGATGGATCGCATCTGGCCGATCCCTCTTCATCCGCGGTGGCCGACAAGCTGGGACTGAAAACAAAAGCAGAACTCCCGTTTTACGATCTGGTGATTATCGGCGCCGGACCGGCGGGGTTGGCGGCGGCGGTCTATGGAGCTGCCGACGGGCTGCGAACGCTGCTGATTGAGCGCGAAGCGCCCGGCGGCCAAGCCGGGCGAAGTTCGCGGATTGAGAACTATCTCGGGTTCCCCAATGGTGTCAGTGGATTCGATCTGGCCCGGCGAGCGGTCACACAAGCCAGAAGGTTTGGCGTGGAAATACTGGCGCCGCAAGAGGTGAATCGAGTCCGCGTCGATGGGCCGTCGCGATTTGTCACGTTGGCCAACGGTGTGGAGGTCGGTTGCCGCGCGTTGTTGATCGCGACCGGCATCGCCTACCGCAAGGTGGATGTTCCCGGCGTGGAAAAATTGAACGGCGCCGGCGTCTATTACTATGCCCCGATGACCGAAGCGCTCTCGTACAAGAACGAAGATGTTTACATTGTCGGCGGGGCCAATTCGGCGGGCCAGGCGGCGATGTATTTCTCCAAGTACGCGCGGAGCGTGACCATGCTGGTGCGGGGCGACGCTCTTTCGGCAAACATGTCGCAGTATCTGGAGGATCAGATTGCGGCCACGAAGAACATCTCGGTGCGGTTGAACACGTCCGTGGTGGAGGTGAAGGGCAACGGTCACTGTGAGTCCATTACCCTCATGAACACGAAGACGTGCACCCGGGAAACCATCGGTGCGAATGCTCTGTTTTTTTATGTCGGCGCCGTCCCGTACACGGACTGGCTGGAGGGCATCGTCGAACGCGACGCGAACGGCTATGTGATCTCGGGTATCAAATTGCTGCGGGAGGGCAAACGTCCCCAGGGCTGGACGCCCGACCGTGACCCATTTATGCTCGAAACCAGTGTGCCGGGAATCTTCGTGGCCGGCGACGTCCGCCATGCGTCCGCCAAGGGTGTCACCTCCGGTGTCGGCGAGGGCGCCATGGCCGTGAAACTCATCCACCAGTATCTGGGGACCGCGTAATGATGGACCCATCCAATCTAAAGACGTTGCGGACCGTGCCGATCTTTGCCGACCTGGCCGACGAGCGCATGAGTTGCCTCGAGCCCGGCGAGGTTGTTCAGGTGGACGCCGGCACGATCCTGGCGGAGGAAGATGATCCCATCGAGTTTTTCCACGTGTTGCTCGAGGGCGAAATGCGCGCCACGCGAAACTACGGCAATCAGACGGTGCTGCTGGGCATTGTCAAACCCGGCATGTTCTTCGGTGAAATACCGCTGCTGCTGGATAGTCCCACGGGCGCTACCGTGCGCGCGTTAAAGCCCTCCCGGTTGTTTCGTCTGCACAAGGATCATTTTTGGTCAATGCTGAGTACGTGTCCCTCGGTGGCCAGCGAAATATTCCGGACGATGGCCATGCGGGTGCGCAATTTGGAAGGCTATTCCCAACAGCGCGAGAAGCTCGCCTCTCTGGGCACCATGGCCGCCGGTCTGGCCCACGAATTGAACAACCCGGCGACTGCCGCCCGCCGGGCCTCGGCCAATTTACGGGAGGTGGTAAACCACTTGCAGTCGTTTGCCTGCAATCTTCATAACTCGCTCACCGCGCAACATTGGGAGCCGCTCGTCGACGCGTCACACAACGCCCTGGCTCGCCTGGCCAAATCCCCCCCGATGGATAGCGTCGCCCGCAGCGACCGCGAAGAGCAACTTGCCACCTGGCTGGATAAACAGGCTGTTACCGACGGCTGGAAACTGGCGCCTGCGCTGGTAACCGCCCGGATGAGCGACGACGAACTTGCGGCCCTCGCGGCAAAACTTCCCCGTGAAAGCCTGGGAGCCGCCCTGAGTTGGTTGGAATCGACGCTGTCATTGGAAGCGCTGCTCAACGAGATCGATGGGAGCACCGCGCGTATTGCCGAGTTGGTCAAAGCCGTCAAATCGTACTCACACCTGGACCAGTCCCCGATGCAGGATATCGACATCCACGAGGGCATCGAAAACACGCTGACCATTCTCGGCCACAAACTGAAGAACGTGACCGTCACTCGCAAATTCGACCGCACGATCCCGCGGATCACGGCCAACGGTGGCGAACTCAACCAGGTTTGGACGAACCTGATCGATAACGCCATCGATGCGGTGAAGGGAACCGGCAAGATCTGCATTGCCACGTTCCGGGATGATAACCAAGTGGTTGTGGAGATCGCCGACAACGGCAGCGGCATTCCCCCGGAAGTCCAGCTCCACATCTTCGAGCCGTTTTACACCACCAAAGGCGTTGGGTCGGGTACCGGCTTGGGACTAATGATCAGCAATCGAATCGTGGCCGACCGGCACGGGGGCGAGATCGAATTTGAATCAGAACCAGGCGACACGCGCTTCAAGGTGCGATTGCCGATCCAGCAAGACAGGAGGCAGGGCGATGGATGAGAAACCAGCAGCGGCGACGGTCCCGGCTGACGCGTCGCCGTCCACCGAGGCAAAACCGGTCAAACCCCTACCGCCACTGCCTCCGCCGCGAAGTCGCCGGAGGAAATGGTGGCTCATCGGGGCCGGAGGGGTGCTGTTGATCGTTGTTGTCGTCGGTTACTACCTCCTCTTTGTCGCGCCATACGAATCCACAGACGATGCATTCATTGAAAACCACGTGACGCTGATCAGCCCGCGCGTCTCGGGCCCGGTGGTGCGGTTGCTGGTGGACGACAATCAGGTGGTCAAGACGGGAGACCTGCTCGTCGAAATCGATCCCAATGATTACGAAGTGGCTCTGGCACAAGCACAAGCGGCGCTGGCGGTGGCGCGGGCCGAACTTGAACAGGCCAAAGCGCAAACCGTTGTGGACGAAGCCGTGGCGGCCCAACAACAGGCAGCGGTGGCTGCCGCCGAGGCCGAATCCGAGCGGGCGGCGGCGGATATGAAACGGTATCAATCGGTTGAGAGTCGCGCGGTCTCGCGAAGCCAGTTTGATCTGGCACAAGCGCAACAGCTCTCGACTGCCGCCGATGTTGACGTGGCGCGCAATCGCGCCAAGGCCGCAACGGCGCAGGTCGCGCAGAGCCGGACGCAGGAGCAATCCGCCACCGCTCGAGTACAGCAGGCCGAGGCGAACGTGCGGCAGGCGGAACTGAATTTATCGTACACGAAAATCGTCGCCCCAATGGACGGCCGGGTGACGCGTCGCACGGTCGAACAAGGGGCTTATCTGCAGACCGGGCAGGCCTTGCTTGCGCTGGTGCCGGAGCAAGTCTGGGTGGTGGCCAATTTCAAAGAGACGCAATTGACCTATATGCGGCCCGGCCAGCCCGTGACGATGAGCATCGATGCGTATCCGCAGAAGAAGTTCAAAGGAAAGGTGGACAGTCTCCAGGCCGGCAGCGGCGCGCGCTTCAGCCTGATACCGCCCGAAAACGCGGTCGGCAACTACGTCAAGGTGGTGCAACGCGTGCCGGTCAAGATCGTCTTCGACGAACCGACTCCACCGGAGCTCGACATCTCGCCAGGCATCTCGGTCGTACCGGAAGTGAAAGTCAAATGAGCGATGGCAGCCCAGAAGTAGTGTGGCGTCCGCGGGTCAATCCCTGGTGGATTGCCGTGGCGGTGATGCTGGCCACCTTCATGGAGGTGTTGGACACATCGATTGCCTCGGTGGCGCTGCCGTATATTGCGGGGAACCTGGGCGCCACGAGGGATGAAGCCACATGGGTGTTGACCAGCTATTTGGTGTCGAATGCGATTGTGCTGCCGACCAGCGCGTGGTGTTCCTCCGTCTTCGGCCGGAAACGATTTCTGATTACCTGCATCATCATTTTTTCGGTCTCATCGTTCGTGTGCGGCGCGGCGTCAAGCCTGGGGATCCTCATTCTCGCCCGTGTAGTCCAGGGCGTAGGCGGCGGCGCGCTGCAATCGCTATCACAGGCGATTTTGTTGGAGAGCTTTCCGCCTGCCCAACGTGGCGCGGCCATGGCTGTGTTTGGCCTTGGCGTGGTCTGCGCCCCCATTATCGGGCCGACGCTCGGCGGTTGGTTGACGGATACCTACTCATGGCGCTGGGCGTTCTACATCAATGTACCCGTGGGCATTCTCGCCGTGTTCCTGATATCGCTGCTCGTGGAGGATCCTCCGTACATACGCGCAGCCAGTCGTGGCCGGATGGACACCGTCGGGCTCGGTTTCATGGCGTTATGGCTGGCAACGCTCCAAATCATGCTCGATAGGGGTCAGGAGGTGGACTGGTTCGGGGCAGTGTGGCTGCGGTGGTTTGCTGTAATTTCTGCCGTTTCCCTTGTTTGTTTCGTGGTGTGGGAACTCACGACGCCCCACCCGATCGTGGACTTGCGCATCCTCAAGAACCGCAATTTCGCAGTGGGATGCGCACTGTATGCCATGTTCGGCGCGGGCATCTATGCCCAGACCACACTTCAACCGCTGTTTTTGCAGACGCTGCTGGGCTACACGGCACTGGATGCGGGGTGGTCTGTCAGCCCCCGGGGCGTGGGCTCGGTTGCCGCGCTGATCCTGGTGGGCATCCTGGCCCGGAGGATCGATTCTCGCATCCTTTCCGCCTTTGGTTTTCTCGTGTTCGGCTTAGCCAGTTTTCTTCTCAGCCAAGTCACGCTACAGATTGCCATGGCCAATATCGTCCCGCTGAATCTATTGATGGGTTTTGGGGTGGGGTTCATCTTTGTCCCGTTGACGACTCTGGCGGTGGGCACCTTGCGCAACGAGCAAATCGGCAACGCCAGCGGCATACAGAATCTGGTGCGGAATATCGGGGGAAGCATCGGGATCTCGTTTGTCTCCACGATGCTGGAGCGGTACGCGCAGGCGCATCAGTATTTCATGACGGCCCGGTTGACGCCACTGGAGCCCGGCTATCAGCAGCGGATTGGGGCGGTGCAACATATTTTTGCGAGCACGTTCAGCTCGGTGGACGCGTTGGCTCGATCGCAGGCAGCGATCTATAACGTTTTGCTCCAGCAGGCCAATTATTGGGCATTTGTGGAGTTGTTCTTCGCATTCGCGCTGGCCTGCTTCGTGAGCATATTCGGGGTGCTGCTCTTCCAAAAGGTGAAAGCCACCGGGGAGATGCATCTTGAATGACGACCAGGCAAGCACCGGCTGGCAAGAGGCGCGATGAAACGAATCCTGGTGATTGAACGTGAGTATGGCGCCGGAGGCAGTGTGATCGCGGAAAAGGCGGCGAAACGGCTCGGGTGGAAACTGTTCGACCACTCGCTGACAGAGGAGGTCGCCAAGCTCGCCCGGGCCCGGCCGGAGGTTTGCGCGAAATGCGAGGAGCGGGTGGATCCGTGGATGTATCGGCTCTCGAAGATCTTCTATCATGGCAGCCACGAACGGCACGCACGGTTGGAAGACTCCAATATTCTGGACGCCGACCGGCTCGTCTGCCTCGCTCAGAAGGTCATCGAGGACGTGGCGAAAGCGGGCCACTGTGTCATTGTGGGGCGCGGCGCGGCTTACTATCTGCGCGAGCGCGCGGACACGTATTGCGTTTTTCTGTATGCGTCACGCGAACTCAAATTCCGCCGCGAGGTCTCGGAAGGGAAGAGCGAGGCGGAGGCGATCGAGTCCGTGGATACCGTGGATTTGGAGCGGGCTGAATTCGTGAAACATTATTTTGGCGCGGAGTGGCCAAACCGTCATCTCTTTCATGCGATGCTCAACACGGCGATGGGTGATGACGCCACCGTTGACACGATCCTGGGTCTAATGGAAGCAGCCAACAAGCGGGAGGCGGCGGGAAAATCGTGAGGGCAAGTCATATTGGCATCGCGGCAGCATATGTAGCGCTTCTCGCTGGTTGCGCTGTCGGACCCGACTACCATGCGCCAAAAGTCAACACGCCGGCCAACTGGAGCGAGGCACAACGCGGCGGCACGACGAACAAGCCCGTGCAAATCGTCGAGTGGTGGAAGACTTTCAACGATCCGGAGCTGGATTCGCTGATCGCGCGCGCCGCGGTCACCAACTACGACCTCCGCATCGCCGATGGACGCCTGCGTCAAGCCCGCGCGCTGCGCTCAAGCGCGTTCTTCGATCTCGGCCCGACCATCAACGGCGGGGCCGGTTACACCGACGTGCGGCAAGCCCAGAACGCACTTCCATTCCGTCCCTCGGGAGCTCTGTATAGCACCATCGTCAGCAATTACATTCTCTCGTACGATCTCTACGACGCGAATTTCGACGCGAGTTGGGAAATCGACGTCTTTGGAGGCAGGCGCCGGGAGTTACAGGAGGCCAATGCGCTGCTGGCTTCGGCCGTGGAGGACCGCCGCGATGTATTGGTGAGCGTCCTCGCCGAGGTTGCCCGCAATTACATCGAGGTCCGCAACTTCCAGCAGCGAATCGCCATCGCCAACCAGAATATCGCCGCACAACAGGACGCCGCGGACATCGCCCGCTCCCGATTCAACGGCGGTCTGGCCAGCGAACTGGAAGTGAAACAGGCCGAGGCGGTGCTGGCGTCAACCCAATCCCAGATTCCGAACCTCGAAAGCGCGCTCAAGCAGTGCATCCACCGGCTGGGCGTGCTCATGGCGCAAGAACCGGGCGCGCTGACCGCCGAATTGTCGTCGCCAGCACAGGTTCCGGCGCCACCACCCGAGGTTCCCGTGGGCCTTCCGTCCGATCTGTTGCGCCGGCGACCGGACGTGCGCCGCGCCGAGCGCGAGCTCGCGGCCGCCACCGCCAACATCGGCGTGCAAACCGCGGAGTTGTTCCCGAAATTTTCACTAACTGGCATTGCCGGCTTCGAAAGCTTCTCGGCCAGTGATTGGTTCAGCGGCGCCAGCAAATACTGGTCGGCGGGCCCAACAGTGACATGGCGCATTTTTGATTTGGGCCATGTCCGCAGCCAGATCCAGAACGCCAATGCCCAGGCCCAACAGTCCCTGGCCGCCTATGAGAAGACGGTGCTCGGGTCTCTGGAAGACGTTGAGAACGGGTTGGTGGCCTATGCCAACGAGCAGACTAGATACCGCGCGCTGGCCGCGGAGGCCGATGCCAACCGTCGCACGCTCGATCTGGCCAAGGACCGTTACCTGAAAGGTCTGGTGGACTTCCTGGACGTGGTCGATGCCGAGCGGTCGTTGTACCAGTCCCAGGACGATCTCGCCAACAGCCAGAGCACGGTTTCGGTGAACCTGGTGACGCTCTACAAAGCGCTCGGCGGTGGCTGGGAAGTCGATCTGATCTCGAGCGGCAACTCAACAAGGAATCCCGATGTCCAATCCGACGCACACCCCTGACGAACCGGTGAGTTCATCACGCCCCTCTACTCACAACAAGACGCTGGAAATCAATCTCAACTCCGCGCACTACGGCACATTTGCCGAAATTGGTGGAGGACAGGAGGTGGCGCGGTGGTTTTTTCACGTCGGGGGCGCCGCTGGCACTGTGGCAGAAACGGTTTCCGCGTATGATATGACGGTGAGCGATTTGCGCTACGGCCACGCCGACCGTTACGTGAGCCGCGATCGGCTGCACGCGATGTTGGACTTCGAGTATCGGCGGCTCGTCGAAGAACTCGATGCAAAACGCGGAGCGAAGACCGCGTTCTTTGTCTTCGCCAACACGGTGGCGACTCGCAGCTTCTCCCATCGCGAAAACGGCCACGGCTGGATGGGCGTGCGGTTTCAAACTCAGCCACGCAGTGAGCCTTCCGAAATCATCATTCATGTTCACCTGTTGGACGTGGAATACGATCGCGAGCAAGAGGCCCTCGGTGTGCTGGGTGTCAATCTGATCTACGGCGCGTTTTATTGCCACGACGATCCCAGGATGCTGATCGAGTCTCTGGTGGACAATCTGGCACGCCAGCGGATCGAGCTGGACATGATCAAGTTCTCCGGTCCCGCATTCGCCGGGGTGGATAATCGCCTGATGAGCCTGCAGCTGGTGGAGAAGGAATTCACCAGCGCCGCGATGTTTATGGGAACGGGGGAGGTGTTGCAACCCTCGGAGGCTCTCTACAAGAAACCGATCTTGATTGAGCGGGGGAGTTTTCGGCCCGTCACGCATTTGACGCTCGACATGCTGGAGCGCGCCCAGGAACAGTTCCTTCAGGAACCGCAGGTTCACGGAGAGCCGCCGGTCGTCCTCATGGAAATGACGTTGAGGAACCTGTCAGCAGGAGGCGCAATCGACCATGAGGATTTTCTCGCCCGAGTTGACCTGCTAAGTGTGCTGGGAAAGACCGTGCTGGTATCGAACTTTGGCCCCTACTTTCACTTGACGGAATATCTGACCCGATACACCCAAAAGATGATCGGGATCGTAGTCGGGATCCCCAGCCTGCAAGAATTCTGGAATGAGAAATATTATACCGATCTGCGAGGGGGTACCGTGGAGTCAGTGGGGAGATTATTCAAGAACTTGGTCAAGGTGTATGTCTATCCCGCCAGGGATCCGGTAACCGAAAAGGTAATCACGGCAGAAACAGTGCCAGTGAATGGCCCCATGGCCCATCTCTACGCGTTCCTTCTCGAGGACCATCGAGTGGAACCGATTCGCCAATACAATGAAGCGTTTCTATCTTTGATGACGAAGGACGTTCTTTCGCGAATCCAACAGGGAGATACTTCCTGGGAAACGATGGTGCCACCCGCCATCGTCGAGACCATTAAAAAGCACAAGTTATTCAGCTCTCCGACGACGCTCCCCACCGCCTGATGCACCGATGCAGGGTTGCAATCGGCAGGCGGCTGATTAACCTTTCACGCAAAGGAGCACCCCATGCCGAAAATTAAAACCGTCCGCGGGATCGAGGATCGCAAGGTCGTTTCGCCAAAGCAATGGATCACTGCCCGCAAGAAACTGCTGGTAAATGAAAAGAAGTTCTCAAAACTGCGCGACGATTTGAACCGGCAACGCCGCCAACTGCCCTGGGTCAAAATCGAGAAGGACTACGTGTTCAACGGGCCGGCGGGCAAGGTCAGTCTCGGCGATTTGTTCGGGGGCAAGAGCCAGCTCATCGTCTATCATTTCATGTTTGGACCGGGTTGGGGGGAAGGTTGCCCGCATTGCTCGTTTTGGGCCGATCACTTCGACAGCGTGAATTTTCACATTGGCCAGCGCGACACGGCGTTCGCCGTCGTTTCCCGCGCGCCGTGGAAGGAAATCGCCCCGTTCAAAAAACGGATGGGCTGGAAGTTCAACTGGGTTTCCTCGTTCGACACGGATTTCAATTTTGATTTCAACGTGTCATTCACGCCGGAGCAACGAAAGAGTGGCCAGGCCATTTACAATTATGCTCCCCTCGACATGGACATCGACGAGCGCGAAGGCGTCAGCGCCTTTTACCACGACAAGAACGGCGACATGTACCATACCTACTCGTCTTATGAACGGGGGATTGACCTGATGAACACCACCTACAATTTCATCGACCTGACCGCCAAAGGCCGCAACGAACATCCCGAGTCCTCGCAGGATTGGGTGCGTTATCATGATGAATACTAATGGGCATCCACGTTTCCGTCGGTGATGCCACTCCGCACTGTAGCGGCGACTGCGGCAGACCTGAACCGGCAACTGGAACAATTCGAGCGCGACACTTCCAGCCAGATCCTGGTGGCGGTATACCCGAAGATGGAGTCGGATTCCTCGATGGAGGATTACTCAGTCCGAGTTGCGCAATCGTGGGGAGTGGGTCAGCGGGGCAAGGACAACGGCGCGGTGCTGTTCGTATTCGTCCAGGACCACACGATGTATATCCAGGTGGGGTACGGGCTGGAGGGTGCGCTGCCCGACGCGCTGGCCAAACGGATCATTGAGAACGAGATCAAACCGCATTTCCGCAATGGAGATTTTGACGGCGGGCTACGGGCGGGCGTGGCCGCGATGCTGGCAGCGACGAAGGGTGAGTACAAAGGCACCGGTCAGACGGTGGCCGATCGAGGATTGTCAGGCCAGTTGGGTACGATGGACTGGGTCATTGGATTCTTTGTC
>Ga0187871_10000585_pt1 | contig 34657 bp, 22 predicted proteins | sample June2016WEW_16_1_FD_132988 | JGI IMG/M metagenome (GOLD analysis project Ga0187871, IMG submission 132988) | Peatland microbial communities from SPRUCE experiment site at the Marcell Experimental Forest, Minnesota, USA - June2016WEW_16_10 | ecosystem: Environmental > Terrestrial > Soil >...
ACGTGGAAAATCCGTTGCCCTCCACCGGCGTAGAGTCTGTCCCCGGAGTGTGCGGGGGCGAAGCCTGCATCGTGCGCACCCGCATCCCGATATGGGTTCTCGAGCAGGCACGACGATTGAGTGTGAGCGAAGAGGATCTGCTGCGGTCGTACCCGGCGCTCCGCGCGGAGGATCTTGCCAATGCATGGGCCTATGTTCGTTCCCACCGGCCCGAGATCGATAACCAGATCCGCGAAAATGAAGGCGCTTGATGGCGACTGGTTTAGCATGTCCTGACGGTGCGCGAAAGCGGCAGAGCCAATCGGGCTGCGCCATTATTGCGCTACATGCCGCGAAGCCGGCCACGCCGGCGTCATCGTCTGATTTGGAATAGCCCTTCTACAACCCCGCGCGCCGCCATAACTCGTCCACCCGCCGCTTCACCTCCTCCGACATCCGGATCACGCCCGGCCACGGCCTGCTAAATCCTTCCCCCGGCCACTTACGGGTCGCATCCACCCCCATCTTCGAGCCGTAGTTCGCCAGCCGGCTCGAATGGTCCAGCGAATCGACCGGCCCCATCGTAAATTGAATATCGCGCTCCGGGTCGATGTTATTCAACGCCTTCCAGGCTACCTCGCGCACATCCTGGACATTCACATCTTCATCCACCACCACGATGCACTTACTGAACATCGCCTGCCCCAGCCCCCAGATGGCGGACATCACTTTACGCGCATGCCCCGGATAGGATTTGCGAATCGCCACCAGAATCAGATTGTGAAAGATGCCCTCGGCCGGCATGCAGATGTCGCGCACTTCCGGCAGTTGCATGCGCATCAGCGGCAGAAAGATCCGCTCGATGGCTTTGCCCATGTAGAAATCCTCCATGGGCGGCGGTCCCACGATGGTCGTGGCATAAATGGGATCCTTGCGCTGCGTGATGCAGGCGACGTGAAACACCGGGTATTCATCGGCCAGCGAATAAAAGCCGGTGTGGTCGCCAAACGGGCCTTCGGTGCGCAACTCGCCCAATTCCACGTAGCCTTCAAGCACGATCTCGGCCTGCGCGGGCACCTCCAGATCGCAGGTCTGGCACTTCACCATCTCCACGGGACTGCCGCGCAGGAAGCCCGAGATCATCATTTCATCCAGGTCCGGCGGCAGCGGCAGGATAGCCGAAAACATGGTGGCGGGGTCCGCGCCGATAGCCACCGCGACGTCCATGCGCTTGCGTCCCGCCACGGCCATGCGGCGATAGTGCTCCGCCCCCTGCTTATGCGTCTGCCAGTGCATGCCCGCCGTGCGCTCGTCGTAGATCTGCATGCGGTACATGCCGCAATTGCGTTTGCCGCTATCGGGATTGCGCGAGTAGACCAGCGGCAGGGTGATGAAGCGGCCGCCATCCTCCGGCCAGCATTTCAACACCGGATAATCGGCGAGTGAAAAGCCCGTGGTACGGACCACCTCCTGGCACGGCCCTTTCGATACGATTTTGGGAAAGAACGATCCCATCTCGGCCAGCTTCGGCAACATTTTCAGCTTGCCGATCAGGCCTTCGGGCATGCGCATTTCCAGATACTCGGAGATGCGCTGCGCGACGGTTTCGACCGAATCCACTTCCAGCGCGATCTGCATCTTGCGCATGCCGGCAAAGCCGTTGATCAGCACCGGAATGGCGCAGCCTTTAGGCTTCTCGAACAGCAATGCGGGACCGCCGGCTTTCACCGCGCGGTCGGCAAACTCGGTCATCTCCAGGATGGGATCCACTTCGAAGGGAATGCGCTTGAGTTCCTGGTTCTTCTCCAGCGCCGCGATGAATTCACGCAGATCGGCAAAGGCCATAACGGGGGCGTCTCACTTTCTACTATGATTGAAGTTCACGAATAAAGCATCAAGGAGTAATCATGTTTAGTCGAGTGGCGTTCATTACGGGCGCCAGCCGGGGGATTGGCCGGGAGATCGCCCTGACACTATGCCGCGCCGGTTTCGATATCGTGGTGGCCTCGCCCGAAATCGAAAAAAACGAAGAAGTCGCGGAAAAGATCCGGGCCTGCAGCGGCCAGGCGCTGACCGTAAATCTCGATCTGCAATCCTACGATTCCATCCGGGAGGGCTTCGCCACAGCCCTGCAGAAGTTCGGGCGCATCGACGTGCTCGTGAACAACGCGGGCATCACGCGCGACGGGCTTGCCGTGCGCATGAAGCGCGAGGATTGGGACCGCGTGTTGCAGATCAACCTGCATGGCGCATTCTTCGCCACGCAACAGGTTCTGCCCGCCATGATGAAGCAGCGCTACGGGCGCATCATTAATATCGCCTCGGTGGTGGGCGAGAGCGGCAATGCCGGCCAGGCGAATTACGTGACCTCGAAGGCCGGGCTGATCGGCCTGACCAAGGCGCTCGCGCAGGAGATGGCCGCGCGCGAAATTACGGTGAACGCAGTCGCGCCCGGATTCATCGACACGGACATGACGGCCGTGTTGACCGACGAGCTAAAGGAAAAGCTGCTGGCGCAAGTGCCTTTGCGCCGCCTCGGAAGACCGGATGAGATCGCCGCGGCCGTGCGTTTTCTGGCCAGCGACGAAGCCGGGTACATCACCGGCCACGTACTGAACGTCAACGGCGGAATGTATATGTAGCGGCCTGCGGCCTTATAATGACCGAATGCGCCGTTTAATCGGCATGTTCCTGGTCATAACGGCTGCCGCAAACGGCGACAATCTGGATGCCGCGCGCGAACAGCTTCGCCTCGGCCACACGGATGCCGCCATCGAGGTTCTGCAACAGCAGCTTGCTAAGGACCCCGCCACCGTTGCAGCCAGTATCCTGCTCAGTGAGATCCTGCTCGCCGCCGAACGCTTTGACGACGCCGATCAGATCGTGGAGAGCGCGCTCGCCAAGAACAAATCCGATGCCGGCCTACAGCGTGTGCTGGGCGACCTTCGCTTCCGTGAAGGCCGCGTCTTCGATGCCGAGAAAGCTTACAAGGCCGCTATCAAGCTCGATTCCCAGAATGCGCGCGCCATCTACGGTATCTCGCGCGTATTCGATGCGACTGCATTCCGCAAAAAGGCCTCCGAAATGCTGCAGGTGGCACACGCCATCGACCCGCGGGATCCGGTCATCGCAAACGCGTTTGAAGAGGCCGCTCCTCGATCCGCCGCCGTGCTGGCACGCCGGGACGCGGAGTTCGCGGCCCTGCGCAGTGCGCCGGGTGCGGAACCCAGCCCGCGCCAACGCGCTCTCGAGCGCTGGATCGCGGTGACCAAAGCGCTCGACGGCAAGCCCGCTTTCGAGCCGGCGGCCGCGGACCGCTCGTACCGGCTTCCCATGGGCCGTTTAATGGATGGACGGCGTCTCACGGGTGGCAGCTTGCCCATCAAGATCAACGGCGCCAAAGCCGGCTTGCGTCTGGATACCGGCGCGGGAGGAATCATGCTGGGCAGCCGCCTTGCGGAGCGCTCCGGCGTGAAGCGCCTGGCCGAAGGCGATATCTCCGGCATTGGAAACGGACCTGCCGTGAAGGGCTGGATCGGCTACGCGCCCGCCATTCAAATCGGCGATCTCACACTGCAGAACTGCATCGTCCAGGTGCCGGAGAAAGGGTCCACCGACGACTCGGGCGGCCTGATAGGCTCCGACATTTTCCGTCGCTTTCTGGTGAAGATCGACTTCGCGGGGCAGAGTCTCGATTTGGATCCGCTGCCTGGCCCCGCTTGGGACGGCCATTCCGTGACGAACCGCTACGAAGGCCCCGAACTCGCGGGATTCAGCCAGATGCTGATCGTCCACCATTACCTCCTGATCCCCACGTTGATCGGCGAGTCCGCCAAAGCGGAGCAGACTCAGGGATTGTTCCTGCTCGACACCGGCTCGCAACTGAACATGGTCTCGACCAACCTGGCGCCCGAGATCACCAAAGTGCATGGCTCTCTGGATCGGGTGCGCGGCATTTCGGGCAAGGTCAAGAACGTATACGAGGCAGACAAAATTGTCTTGCAGTTCGCAACATTTCGCCAATTGAACCTGGATCTGACATCCTTCGATCTGGCCGGTTTCAGCCGTGGCGCGGGCCTGGAATTCAGCGGCATCATGGGGCTGCCGCTAATCGGCATGTTCGCATCGGTGACGCTGGACTACCGCGATGGCTGCGTAAAGTTCGACTACAAGCGCTAAACCACGCCTACGCGATCAGTCTTGAACGCGGGGCTGGGGAACCGCCGCGGGCTCCTCGTCGGCCTCCTCGACAAGCGAAATCAGGTCCAAGCCGTTGCTATTGTCCGTTGGCGGGTCTCCGTTCATGAAGGCGATCGTGGTATGCGCCGACGTGGCTGTGATGGTTGTACTGAACTTCTGCCAAACCAGCTTGGTCTGGCCCGCCCCCCGCGAGTTGGTTGCCGCGTAAACCTGGGTACCGTCCACGAACACATTCACCTTACTGGTGGTGCCCCAGACGCCGCCCGGGTCGTCGACATTGCCAATATAGAATGTGAGTGTGTACGCAGTGCCCACCGTGGTGGCCACGGTTTGCGCCACTCCGGTAGCGGTATTGCTGTTCCCGGTCAGATCCAGCCATTGGCTGCCGCCGGCCGCCGGAAACGTAAAGCCTCCCTGCTCAAATGCCCCACTGGCGATGGCCACGTTGCCGGTGGCGCCCACTACTTTCCAGCCGGCGAATGTGCCACCTGTTGAAAACTGCTCGTAGCCTCCGGCGGTCACAACCGGTTTCTCGAAACTGCCGTTTTTGATCAGGTTCGCCGCATAAGCGGAGTTGACCAGCAGGGCCCCGGCCGCCGCCACGTAGAGGACATTCATCTTCGGCATATCTTCAACCCTCCGGATTGCCTTCGTTTGGCGTCACCCATTCTACACGGTTAACGGGCGCGCCGCACTTATCATGCGCCGGTCAGACAAGGAACGGCTTCCGCCGCCTCTCCCGCCGCGTGGCGCGGGCCCGGCAACAGGACTCCGGCCAAGTGTAGCGGGTCCGTGGCCGGCGTCTCTGGAAGATCGCCGGATTCTCCGGCGCGCCGCACGGCGCGCAGCAAGTCAAGCGCTTCGGGTAGAGCGAACTGCTCTCCCAGAAAAGCCTGCGCGAAGCGTCCGCCGCGGATTTCGCCGCGCGCCTCCATGCGGCGCAATTCCACCAACAGGTTGCGCCATGGCGGCGCCAGGGTTTCGCGCGCTGCCAGATCGCGGAAGACCACGCCCCAGCGCTGCAACAGTTGGCGTGCGAATGATGCGGGCGAGATCTCCGTCGACGGTGTGGCGGCGCGGCGCAGCAACGCCCATCGTCCGGCGGCGTGCCGGGGACGCGCCAGCCGGCCGCGTCCCTCTCCACGGCGGCGCTTGGTATCCACGAGCGCGCGCAGGTTCTCGAAGCCATCCGCCGTGACCAGACCCGCGGCCACCAGTTCCCACAGCGCGTCTTCCACTTCGCTCGCCAGGCGGCCGGTGGCGCGCGCCAGTTCGGGAAAGAACGACGCGCCACGCTGCTGCAATTCGGCCAGCACCTCGCGTGCCGGATGCGAAAGCGACGCATCGGTAGCCGGCCGCGGACCAGCCAGCAGCCACTCGGCGTCCTCGCGCAGAAAAAGGGTTAATGGCGCGACACGCGTGGGCCGTACGCGATGCTGGCGCCCGTTCTCATCCCTGTCGAATGCCGGATGTGGCGAGAGCCGGCCCCACATCACTTCTCCCGAAAGGCAGAGTTGGTCCAGGAATTCGGGGCTGTAATGCGCCACGCGGCTGGGCAGGATCTCGGCTTCCCACGCCGCCGCCGAAATCTCGTATCCCTGAAGCTGCTTGATCGCGTGCAGCACGCCATCCGCGCCGTGCAATTGCGCGCCGGGTGCGAGGTGCTGCCAGCGATGCAGGAAGCGCACGAAATCGGCCGTGGTGACGGGCTCGATCTCGCGCCGCAGGCGGCCGATAGTGAGGCGGTGGATGCGCGCCAGCAACCGGCGGTGGCACCATTCCGGCTCGCCGGCGGACTCGCCGGGGGTGAAGCGCCCGCGCAGGATCTGGCCTTCGGCTTCAAGCTGCGCCAGGGCGGCTCCGACCAGCGCCGGCGGCATCGCCAGGCGCGCGGACAACTCGGAAGCGCGATAGGGACCGCCGGATTCGAACCAGCCGCGCAGGATTTCGGCGGCGCAGCCTTCTTCGGTTTCCGGCCGATCGGCGGGAAAGTCGATCGCGGGCGTGAGGACGCCTTCCGGGTGGACGGCTCGCACGATGGGAGTGCGCTCGGCGGCGACCCAGAAAGTGGGGCGGCCAATCCTGGCCGCAGCCGGCTCTCCAGCCGGCTTGGCCGCCTGAAAGGCGGCTGCGGGCACGATTGCCCGCCCCACGTCGAGCACCGCGGCGCGGCCGGACTCCACCAGCGGCGCTAAGAACGGCTCCCACTCGGGCACGGGCGGAACGGTGATCAGCGTCAGCAGCGCCTCGTGCAACTCGTCGGGATCGCGCACCAGAGGCCAGGATTCCGCCGCCACCTGTACGATGGCGTCCGGGTCGAGCGCGCCCGCCCCTTCCACGAAATCCGTACGCACCGTGCGCCGCAACTGCACGGCCCGGGCGCGGCGTTCCTCCAGCGGCGCATCGTCCAGGAAGGCGTAAGGATTGGCGTTCAGGATCTCGTGCGAGAACGGCGTAGCCTCCGGCGTATCGATGGCCGATGTGCGGATGGCGCCCGCGCGGATACCAGCCAGCACCGCGACGAGGCCGTCGAGGTCCATGGCTTCATGCAGGCAGTTGCGAATGGTCTCCCGCACCAGGGGATGATCCGGGATGCGCGGCGGTCCCGTGAGATTCTCGGCGCAGGCGGCCTGGTCCGGGAAGGTGGCGGCCAGCAAATCGTCGGAGCGCATGCGCTGGATGGGCGCCGGCACGCGCGATCCGTGCGCGAAGCGCAGAATGGCCAGCGCGCGCGACGCATTCCAGCGCCAGCGCGCCGTGAACATAGGAGCGTCGAGCAGCGCCTGCGTGAGCACGTCCCCCACTGTTTCCGGACGCAGGAACTCGAATACGATGTCCAGTGGAAACGAATGCTGTTCGCCGAGCGACAGCACGATGCCGTTGTCGGTGGCGGCGGCTTGCAGTTCGAAGTTGAAGGTCCGGCAGAAGCGCTTCCGCAGAGCCAATCCCCAGGCCCGATTCACGCGCGCGCCGAACGGCGCGTGCAGCACAAATTGCATGCCGCCGCCTTCGTCGAAGAAGCGCTCGGCCACCACGTGCGCGGATGCCGGCAGCACACCCAGCGCCCGCGCACCGGATTGGACGTAAGCGATGGCCTGCTCCGCGCCGAGACGGTCGAGGCCGGCTTCCCGCAGGAGCCAGTCGGGCTCGGGCGCCGCCAGGATGTCCGTTCGCAGCCGCGAGACTTCCGCCGACAATTCCGCTGTGCGGCCGGGCGCTTCGCCGTTCCAAAAAGGAATCGACGGAGCCGCGCCGTGCGCGTCTTCCACGCGCACGCGGCCATTTTCTACGCGGCGAATGCGCCACGAAGTCGTACCCAGGAGAAAGACATCGCCCGACATGCTCTCCACGGCGAAGTCTTCGTCCACGGTTCCGACCGTGGCCCCTTCCGGCTCCGCGACCACCAGATAATTGGCGTTATCCGGAATGGCTCCGCCCGATGTGATGGCGGCGAGGCGTGCGCCCCGCCGGCCGCGCACAATATGATTCACCTGGTCGCGATGCAGATAGGCGCCGGCGCGTCCGCGCGCGGTGACGATGCCATCGCTCAGCATGGCGACGATATCGTCGAAATCGCGCCTTTCAAGCGTGCGGTACGAGTATGTCGAGCGGGCCAGTTCGAAGAGGCCGGCTTCGGTCCATTCTTCCGAAGCGCATGCGGCCACGATCTGCTGCGCCAGAATATCCAGCGGCGCCGAAGGAATTTCGGTGCGATCGAGAACGCCGGAACGAATGGCGCGGACTAGCGCCGCGCATTCGATCAATTCGTCGCGCGTGGTGGCGAAGAGCCGGCCATGCGGACGTGCGCCTACCCAATGTCCGGAACGTCCGATGCGCTGCAAAGCCACGGCGATGGAGCGCGGCGAGCCGATCTGGCAGACCAGGTCGACCGTGCCGATGTCGATGCCCAGTTCGAGCGAAGCCGTGGCCACCACCGCGCGCAGTTCGCCTCCCTTCAGGCGAGCCTCCGCTTCCAGCCGCAGGCGGCGCGACAAACTGCCATGGTGCGGCAGCACAGCGTTCTCTCCCAGGCGCTCCTGAAGTTGATGCGCCACGCGTTCGGAAAGCCGGCGCGTGTTGACGAAGACCAGCGTGGTGCGATGCGCGCGGATCAAGTCGGCTACGCGATCGTAGACCTCCGCCCACATTTCGTTGCTGGCGACCGGGCCGAGCTCGTCTTTGGGAACTTCCACGGCCAGTTCCATATCGCGGCGATGGCCTACGTTCACGATGCGCGCGGTTTCGCTCAGGAAACGGGCGACTTCTTCGATGGGCTTCACCGTGGCGGATAGGCCGATACGCTGCGGCTTGGGCCCGCCCGCGGTCGCGGCCAAAACATCCAGCCGCGCCAGCGTGAGGGCCAGGTGCGATCCGCGCTTATCGTCCGCTACCGCGTGGATCTCGTCCACAATGATGGTGCGGGTAGTGCGCAGCATGTCGCGCGGCTTCTCGGCGGTCAGCAGGATGAACAGCGATTCGGGGGTGGTCACCAGCACGTGCGGACGTTCCTTGCCCATCTGCGTGCGCTCCCACACAGGCGTATCGCCGGTACGGACGGCGGCTCGGATGGGCGCCAGAGCGATCCCCTGCGCGGCCGCCGCGGCGGCGATTTCCGACAGCGGTACTTCCAGGTTGATGTGGATATCGTTGCTCAGCGCCTTGAGCGGCGAGACATAAACGACTTCGGTCTGGTTGGGCAGTGGCCCGAGGCGGGCGGCGCGCACAAGCCGGTCCAGGCAGAGCAGAAACGCCGCCAGAGTTTTTCCGGAGCCGGTCGGCGCGGAGATCAGGATATCGTGGCCTGCGCGGATTTCGGGCCAGCCGAGGATCTGCGGTTCGGTGGCGGCGGCGAAGCGCTGGGTAAACCAGTCGCGCACTAAGGGATCGAACTCGGAAAGCGCGGGGAGTCCCACTTCCTTTATTTTACCGGTAGCGTGCCGCGATATGCGGAAAGCAAGACGCGTACATCGGGAAAAACTCCACGCTATCATCCGCGTCAGTTTGGTTTTCGGAGGGCGGCCAAACTGCCCCTTTACCCGACGCCAGATTTCAAAACGGTCGTTTTGCGCTTTGCCGGAGACCTCGTAAAGGACGCCATCAGCGCCGCCCACGGAGCCATTCCGGATTGCGAAGCATGGGCCGAGTAGTCGCTATTTTCCCAGTTTCTGCATCACGCGTCCTTATGCGCGCTGAAGAAGCGGTCCAGCGCGATCTTGTTCCGGGCGGCGAGACCGGCCGAAAGCTGCTGCATTTCCGCGGGCGCCAGCGGCTTGAAAGCCTTGGCCAGCGCCACGTTCTCGTCGATGAATTCGAACTTCGGCATGCCCGCCACGGCCAGCGTCACGCCCGGCAGGGACAGCGGATAGTAAAGCAATTTCGCCGGCGGCGCCTGGCCCACCAGGGCATCCTGCGCGAAGACTTTCATCGCGATCACACCCATTTTCTTAGCGCCCGCGACCGGCAGGGCCACGTCTTCAAAGCTGGTTTTCAAGCCGGGATTCGGAACCATCCCGCTCTTGCCGCTTTGCATGCCTACGCGCGCGGCATTCAGCGCCATCTGGGTGCAATCGAAATCGTGGCGCTCGAGCGCGGTCTTCAGAACCACCGGGTCGGTATGGCTGGTGATCCCGATAAAGCGCGTCACTTTCTGATCGCGCAGTTTCAGCAGCACCTTCAGAATGCCGTCGGGAGCTTCCACCGCGGCCAGATCCCGTTCGTCGGTCAGGCTATGCACATGGATCAGGTCCAGGTGATCGGTTTGCATGCGTTTGAGGCCGCCTTCCACCAGGCGTTGCGCCTCGTCGCCATTGCGCGCATCGATCTTGGTGGCCAGGAAGATGCCGCTGCGGCGCGTCTTCATCACCTTGCCGACGCGCTCCTCGCTACGCCCGTTGCCATAGCTGTAGGCTGTATCCATGTACGTGATGCCCAGGTCGAAGGCACGGTTGAGCGCTTCCAGCGCCTTGTCCTCGTCTTGGTACATCAGGAAGCGGCTGCCTCCGCCCATGGCCAGAATGGAGACGCGCGCGCCCGTGCGCCCCAGGATGCGGGTGGGCATGCCGTCCGTTGCGGCCAGGGCCGCGGTGCCGGTTATAGCCGCCGTACCCAGAAAGTCGCGCCGTGAGATCTTCATATGGCCAGCATAGCTCAGTACAGGGCCGGGGCCTACTCGGAATCGGTAGTGAACGATCCCACGAATGCGCTGCGCTTGTCGGGACTGCTCCAGGTGGTCCCCAGGCCCGCGCCTTCCCACTGGTTCGCCAACGCGTAGGCGGGCATCGCGTGATCCAGTTTGGTCAGGGGACGATACCAGACTTCCTCGTTGTGGCAGATCTGATCGCCCCCGTCCAGCGCGCGCGTCGTGATCTTGGCCAGATTGCCGGCCGTCAGGTTCGCCTGCATGCTGTGGATGCTGTTACCCGCGAAGGTCAGATCGACTGGCTGAATGTCCACCCGCACCACGTCCTGCAACAAATCGCCGGCCATGTGTTTGGCGAAGCTCTGCAGGGCCAGGCGCTGCTCCAGATTGGCGCGGCTGTCCACGATGATAACGGCCTTTACCGGGTAAGCGGATTCGTATACGTCGCCCAGGGTATGATGCGCCCGCACCACCCCGACTACCGACATGCCGTCCAGATCCACGCCCTGCCAGGAGCCTTTCGTCACCTTCCACCCAAAGACGGCCAACTGGCCCACCAGGCCAACCTCGGAATTAGCGAAACAGGGGCCGGTGTAAACGTCCGCGGTGCGGGCTTCCACATAATTGCCATAGATGCTGTGCGCCGGAAGCGCAGCGGCGAAAGTAAAGCCGGCCGTCGCCAGCAACACGACGGCTACCACTATTGATCGGTGCATCCCAAATGCCCTCCTATGACAACCATTATAGGCCGATTGCGAAATTGCCTGTCATAAATGGCCAGTCGATTGGCGGGCGGACAATCCTGGCCCGGGGTCCCCGCTTGGGGCGGCTTTCCAGCCGGCTTGGCCGCTGCAATAGGGTTTTCGACCGTGCCCCCGTGAATCCCCCGCCCAGTGTGATGCCGCGGCCCAGCTTGACGGGTGCTAAAATGAAGCCGTACAATTGATTCAACGATAGGCCCTGTTCCGGGAAGAGGTGTGTATGGTCTCGAAATGTAGTTTGTTGCCTTTTACTTTCCTCGGTTTGATGCTGGCCGGGAACGCAGTCTGCCAGGATCAGACACCCGCTCCAAAAGACGATCAAAAGAAAGCGGATACGCCCCCGGCGCGCGAAACCATCGCCAAGCCTCTGACCGAAAAACAAAAGAAGAAGCGCGACGAAAAGCTGCGCAAAGAGCTCGAGACCCCCTACCGGAAATGGCTGAACGAAGACGTTGTCTATATCATCACCGATGAGGAAAAGACTGCCTTCAAACGCCTTGCCACCGACGAAGAGCGCGAACAGTTCATCGAGCAGTTCTGGCTACGGCGCGATCCCACCCCCGACACCGAAGAGAACGAGTTCAAGGAAGAGCACTACCGCCGCATAGCGTACGCTAACGACCACTATGCTTCCGGCATCCCCGGATGGAAGACGGACCGCGGGCGCATCTACATTATTTACGGACCGGCTGACGAAATCGAATCGCATCCCTCCGGCGGAACCTACGAACGGCCTATGGAAGAGGGCGGCGGCGAAACTTCCACCTACCCGTTCGAACAATGGCGCTACCGCTACCTGGAAGGCATCGGTACCAACATCGTGATCGAGTTCGTGGACCCCAGCATGTCGGGCGAATACCACATGACCATGGACCCGTCTGAAAAGGACGCATTGACCTACGTTCCCGGCGCCGGTCTCACTTTGATGGAGCAGATGGGCTTGGCCACCAAGACCCAGCGCTTCCAGAACACCGACGGCACCCACCTCGGCCAGTCCTTCGGCGGTTCGTCCGAGAGCATGATGGAATTCACCCGTCTGGAACAGTTCGCGAAATTACAGAAGCCGCCGGCCGTGAAGTTTAAGGATCTGGAAGACGCCGTCACCAGCAAAATTACCTTCAATATCCTGCCCATGAAGGTGCGCGCCGATTTCTTCCCGCTCACCGAAGCCTCGGTGCTTTCCTACATCACCCTCCAGTTCGACAACAAGGATCTGCAGTTCCAGGCGAAGGACGGCGTGCAAAAGGCGTCCGTCAACATCTTTGGGCGCGTCACCACCATGACCCGGCGCATCGTGCAAACCTTCGAGGACACCGTCACCGTGGACTGCCCGAACGAAATGCTGCAGGCCTATGCGCAGCGCGCTTCGATTTACCAGAAATCGCTGCCGTTGCCCCCCGGCACCTACCGCCTGAACGTGGTCGTGAAAGATATTGTCGGCGGCAACATGAATAATTACGAGACGGCCCTGAACGTGCCCCACGTGGACAGCGAAAAGCTGATGTCCAGCACCATCGTGTTGGCCGACCTCATCGAGAAGGTGCCCACGAAAAGTATCGGCACGGGCCAGTTTGTGATCGGTTCCAGCAAAGTCAGGCCCCGCGTGTCGGAGAGTTTCAAGCGCGACGAGAAGATGGGCATCTTCCTCAAACTGTACAATTTTGGACCTGACGAAAAGACCCAGAAACCGAACGGCCAGATTGAATACCAGGTGGTGAAGAACGGCAGCAACGAGAAGATCTTCGAATTCACCGAGGACATCGCCGGGTTACCGGGTGCTTCCGCGTCGCAGGTCACTGTGGAAAAACTGCTGCCGCTGCAAAAGCTGCAACCGGGCCAGTACACTTTGAAGTTGAAGATTACGGACAGGAACCGCAATCAGGTCCTCTCACCGACGGCCCAGTTTACGGTAACCTAGCTCTGGGGGGCACGTCTACAGCACGGGTAGTCCCGTGATATGCTAAGCGTCACCGGAAGATGAGCACGAGGGCGCACATCTCGGCATCGAGCGTGATCGCTGGGTTGGTGTGCCTGGCCGCTGCCGGTCCGGCGGCCGGGGCTATGTCCGTCAAGCTTTCGGGAGCCATCGCCGGTTCGGTCACCAATGGCGAAGGCGTTCCTCAGATGGGCGCGCTGGTCATGCTGTTCGACCGGCACGAGAGCCTTTCGCAGAAGGCGTTTACCGACGAAAAGGGCAATTTCGTTTTTCCGGGCCTGCTGCCGGATATCTATTCCATCCGCGTCACGCTGGCTAGTTTCGTGCCCGCCATCAAGAACAATATCCTGGTCCAGCCCGGTATGCGCAGCATGCTCAATGTGAGCATGGCTACCCTGTTTAGTTCCATTCACCTGGCTTATCCCACCGGCGAACCGGCGTTCATGAACGACGACTGGAAATGGGTCTTGCGTACCGCCGGGTCCACGCGGCCCATTATGCGCATGCTGCCCGGCGCGGTTGCGGACGATGAGGATAAACCGCATCGCACGGTCTTCTCCGATACTCGCGGTTTGCTGGTGCTTTCGGCCGGCGACGGGACCATGGCGTCCGGTTTCGGCAGCAATGCCGACATGGGCACCGCGTTCGCGCTGGCTACTTCGCTGTTCGGCAGTAATCAGTTTCAGTTTGCCGGGAACGTCGGCTCGGGCGCGCAGTCCGGGATTCCGACGGCCGCCTTCCGCACCACCTTCAGCCGTACGGTGGGAGGCGACAGCCCGGAAGTTTCCATCACCATGCGCGAGTTGTTCCTGCCCGGCCGCATGGGTGTTGCCATCTTCGGCGCCGAGGACGGCGTTCCTATGCTGCGCAGTATTTCGGCCAACCTCGACGACCATGTCCGCATTACCGATTCGCTGTCGATGCAGTACGGCATGGCCATCGACTCCGCTTCCTTCAACGAACATCTCAGTTACACCAGCCCCTACGCCCGGTTGACCTATGCGCTCGGCAAGGACGACGATCTGGTGTTCGCGTACACTTCCGGTAATGCCAGGCCGGATTTGGGCGCGCCCGCGGGTCCGGACGACCCATTGCTGCACGAAATTGGCGCCCTGGCCATGTTTCCCATGGTCACCTTGCGCTCCGGAAACGCAGAAGTGCAGCGCGGCCAGGATCTGGAAGGCGGATACTCGCACACCATGGGGTCGCGCAAGTTCGGCGTCAGCGTCTATCATGAATCGGTCCGGAATTTGGCTCTGACCATCGCCGCGCCGGATGGATACCTGCCGGTCGGAGATATTCTGCCTGACTTCTTCTCGGGCACTGCCATGTTCGACGCCGGCAGTTTCGCCGGCATGGGCTATGTGGCGTCGGCCACTCAGAACATCGGGGACAATGTAAGCGCCACGGTGATGTATGGTTCGACCGGCGCGCTGTCGGCCGATCGCGGCGAAACGGTCAGCAACAGCCCCGATGATTTGCGCGCCATGATCCACGGCGGGCGGCAACAATCGATGACCGTGCGCGTGGTTGCCTCCAGTCCACACACCGGAACCCACATCGTCGCCAGCTATCAGGTGGCCGACGGCCGCTTCAGTGTGCCCGAGCCCATCTACTCGACCAGCAGCCTCCGTCCGCAGCCGGGTTTCAATATTTACTTCCGCCAGGCGGTTCCAGTTCTGCAAGGCCTTCCGTGGCGCATGGAACTTACCGCCGATCTCCGCAATCTCCTGCAGCAAGGATATCTGCCGCTTTCCACCATGGATGGCTCGCGGCTGGTGCTGATGGAAAACCCGCGCATGTTCCGGGGCGGCCTCAGTTTTATCTTCTAAGCGGACCTCTAGCCGATCGGTGATCCCGATAGCTGATAGCTTGAAGGGATGCAACCAGAAGAACCCAAGCTTCCCTTTTCCCGGCGGGACCTGTTTCGCGGCGCGGTGGCCGGAACAGGCGCCGTCCTTCTGAGCCAGACCGCCGCGGCGCAGGGCGATCGCAAGTCCGCGCCTCGTTCCGTCATCGGCATGCCCTTCGAGCCGCGCGCCAACGTCCGCATGGCCCTGATCGGCTGCGGCGAGCGCGGCTCCGACATGCTGAAAGAATATCTCGGCGTGGATGGATTGACCGTCACCGCCGTTTGCGACGTGGTGAAAGACGCCGCGCTGCGCGCGCAGGCTGCTGTCGAGCGCGCCGGCCAGCATCCTCCCGCGGTATACGCCAACGGTGAGCGCGACTTCGAAAACCTGCTGAAACGCGACGACGTGGACTTTGCCTATATGGCTACGCCCTGGGAATGGCACGTCCCCATGGCCCTGGCTGCCATGAATAGCGGCAAACACGCATTCGTGGAGGTGCCCGCGGCCGCCACCATTGAGGATTGCTGGAAATTGGTGGATACATCGGAAAAAACCCGCCGCCACTGCCTGATGATGGAAAACTGCTGTTACGGCTACAACGAACTGCTGGTGCTGAACATGATTCGCGACGGGCTGTTCGGCGGCCTGCTGTACGGCGCGGGCGCGTATCTGCACGATCTCCGGCGTCTCCTGTTCGAAGACAGCAGCGAAGGACTGTGGCGCCGTTTCCCGCATACTCGCCGCAACGGGAACCTCTACCCCACGCACGGGCTGGGCCCGGTGGCCAACTATATGGGCATCAATCGCGGCGATCGCTTCGACTACCTGGTATCGATGAGTTCTCCCGAGCGCGGCCTCGACGCCTGGCGCGCGGCTCACGTGCCCAAGGACAGCCCGAAGTGGAAGGAAAAGTATATCTGCGGCGATTTGAACACGTCGCTGATCAAGACCGCGAACGGACTGGTGATCCGGCTCGAACACGACGTGGTGAATCCCCATCCTTACGACCGCATCAATCTGATCGCGGGCGTGAAAGGGATTTTCCGCGACTATCCTCCCCGCATCTACTTCGACGATCCCAACGCGGAGCAGTACATCCCCATCGACAAATTCAAGGACCAATATGAGCATCCGCTGTGGAAGCACGAGGGCGAACTGGCGCGCAAATTGGGCGGGCACGGGGGCATGGATTTCCTGATGGTTTACCGGCTCATCGAATGCATGCACAAAGGCCTGGCGCCGGACCTGGACGTTTACGATGCGGCGGCCTGGAGCGCGCCGGGACCACTGAGCGAAGCCTCCGTGGAACAGGGCAGCGCGCCGGTGAAGTTCCCCGATTTCACGCGCGGGCGGTGGAAGGAAAAGCGCGGCTGGCTGGCTTAATTGCGCGCAACAACCTTTGGTGCGATCGCCGCGGGGCGTCACAACTCGCTGAACGGCAACGATACAACCTTCGGCGCCAACGGCAGCCTGACCTCTCCGGGATGGATGACAAAGCCCGGCCCCGCCTTCTCTCCGAGGTCCTCCTGGAAGGCCCGAATCCCACTTGCCATCGCCGGGCGCGGTGTCGCGGAGAGCTTTACTTCAATCGGGGTCAGGTTGCCGCCGTCTTCGACAACCAGATCGACTTCCACTCCGGCCGAAGTGCGCCAGAAATGGATCCGCGGCTCTTCGCCCCGGTTGACGAACGCTTTCACGATTTCGAGAAGAACGGCGGTCTCGAAGATCGGCCCGCCCAGCGGACCCGCTGCCGCGTGATCGGGATCCTTCAAGCCGGCCAGATAGCAAAGCATGCCGGTGTCCGTAAAGTACACCTTCGGCGTTTTGACCAGGCGTTTGCCGGCATTGCCGTGGTACGGCCGCAACACGATGACTTGGAAGGTGGCCTCCAGGACGGAGAGCCACGCCTTTGCAGTGTTGACCGCCACTCCAAGGTCGCGCGAAACGTCGGTGAGATTGAGCAGTTGGCCGGTCCGCGCCGCGAGGGCGCGGAGGAAGCTCTGGAACGAGATTAGATCCCCAACCTGGCGCAGCGAGCGCACGTCGCGCTCCAGGTACGTCTGCACGTAGCTGGAATGCCACAGTGAAATATCGCGATCGGGTTCAGCGACGAGTTCCGGATATCCGCCCCGTAGAAAGCTCTTCCACAGATCCGCTGGTGCCAGGTGGTTAGGGGCGGTGCGCTTCTCCCGTGGTTCCCAGGGCAGCGGGTCGAGCGGTCTCCCGAACTCCTCGCGTTGGGAGACTGGCAAGAGCCCCAGCATTGCCGCGCGGCCGGCTAGCGATTCCGTGACTTGTTGGCTGAGCAGCAGATTCTGCGATCCCGTCAGAAAGTACTGGCCGTGTGCGTCCCGGCGTTCATCGATGATCTCTTTGATGTAGGGCAACAGGTCCGGCGCGTACTGGACCTCGTCAAAGATGGTGGGCGCGGGGTGCATCTCAAGAAAACCGCGCGGATCGGCCGCCGCCGCCGCCCGTACGTCGGGCGGCTCAAGTGAGATGTAACCGGACGCCTCGCCAAAAACATGCTTCAGCAATGTCGTTTTGCCCGACTGGCGTGGCCCCGTCAGGACCACTGCCGGGAATTGGGCGGCCGCCTTTCGGAGGACCGGTTCCATCGCACGCGGGATATAACGACGGCGCATAGACATCCTTGCAATTATGCATTATAACTGCACATTTGCAAGAAGGACCCCCAAAGATAAGAGCGAATGAGAGTTCGTGCGCAATCCGTGCCGCGCCACGCATACCGTCCGTGCCTTGGCCGGGAACGCTGCGAGCAGGACCATGATCGGATGCTACCCGCTGGCGCGCATGCGGAGTGCGTAGATCGCCGTGTGCCGAACCTGCTGCACCAGGCGGTCGCGGCCGGCGATAACGAGCACGTCCAGCACCACAAACTCCCGGCCTTTGCGCTCGAAGCGGTCGGCTACTCGGCCGCGGACCGAAAGGCGGTTATGGTCGCGCACTACGCTGAAGTTTCGGACTTCGCTCGCCACGTGAATCCAGGGACCCAGTTGCACGTTCCGCATCAACAAGTGATTGGAGAGCGTGAGCAACGCCGCGGGATCGGGTGGCGTCATCTCGGCGTACATCGTACCCAGAATGCGGCCTGGCGCGAGAGTCTCGGGCGATGCGGGTGGACGAACGGCCGGCAACGGCTCTTCCGGGTACAGCGCCAGATCCGGCGGCACGTTATCCGGCCACAAGATTTCGCCGCTGGCCAATACCGTGCCGTCTGCCCGGCTGGCATTGACCTGGTTTCCGGCCAGCGTGACCAGGAGTTCGTCGCCGTCGTAAACCGGCTGTTGAAAACGCACATGCATGCCGCCCCGCGCCAGCCATTCCTGGCCGAAATGGTCAATCGTGGGAAGGGCGAGGTAGCCGTAGACGGTGACGCCCGGTACCAGACCGGCGCGGTAGCCGAATGCGGCCGCGGTCTGGTCGTCGTGGATCCGATTTTCGGAATCGGCGGCGTTGTTATGGGCGCGAATGCGGTAGGGTTCCATCGGGTTGCGGCGGGCCTTCCTTCAATTGGGCGATGATATCTTCCGCCCAGTGTTCCGCATCCCCGCCGAATCCAAGAGCCTCGGCGGTGAGTACGCCGTCCCGAATGATCCAGGTTCGGGGAATCGAGAAGTAAGGCATCAGATCTTCGGCCAGATGCCGCGCGAGCAAGGCCGGAAAAACATATCCGTTCTGTTTTAGGAAGGGCTCCACAAGTCCGCTGTCCTCGTCGGTGTTGAACGAGACGGCTTGCACATCGGAACTGCCCTTTAGTTTCTCCACGAGCTTTGCGAAGTACGGCAGTTCTTTGCGGCACGGCGCGCACCACGTGGACCATACCACGGCTAGGGTCGTCCTTCCCTTGAACCGCGCTAATGTCCAGGTGTTGCCCGCGATATCCTGCAGCGAAAACTCCGGCAGTTGCCGCTTGACCGGGACAAATGCCACGGATTCGTGCTGTATGGGCGGCCGGCCTGTTCCGGAAGCCGCACCGATCCACTCGCTCCAGGCTTCATCCGACCCACCAAGTTCCTTCCATAGCCGCCGCTGTGCAGCTAGCACGGGTTCGGATTGAATCCCCCATGCCGTAGATGCGGCGCGGTACGCCGACAAGGCATCGAGTTTCCGCCCTTCGTGCTCGGCCAGGGTTGCCACGCGCAGCCGCCAGACAAAGAGCGCTTGCCCGTATTCCTGCATAACGCCTTCCCCCGCATCCTTGCCATCTCGGGACGGCGCCTTCTGCGCCAGGTAATCCTCGAGCGAACCGAGAACCTGCCTGGCCTTGCCCGCCTGGCCTTGCTTTTCATAGAACTCCGAAAGCAGGGCGACGGCTTCAGCATGCCGCGCCACGTTCCGCATGCGGCTTTCCGCGGTGCGTTCCGGGCTGGGCGCCAGGTCAATCTCGATGACCGACTCGGGATCGTCAAAGCTCTTAAGCGCCTCTTCGACGATCGCCGGCACCTGATCGAGCAGCACCCCGCGTTCCACGTACGCGCGCCCGACGGTAGTGAAAAACGAATGCGGCACGTAATCCCTGCGCCTGTCGGCGGCCAGCAAATCGTCGCCGGTGCGGGCCAGATCGCTCACCGGAGCTTCGCGCATGACCAGCGCTTGCAGGCGCTCGTTATAGCCCAGCGGGTCGCCGGGCGCCTGCGCAATCCATTTCGCCGCCGCTACCAGCCGCGCCTGGGCGTAAGCGCGTTTGATTTCAGGCGGGTCGTCCGGTTTTGGATATATGTGTGTCTTTTGCCATTCGCTATATTCCGCGAAAAGATCCGACGGACGCTGCGCCGCGAGTTCCGCGATCTCTTTGGCGAGTGCATCGTCACCGGCCAGCCGCGCTCCATTCGCCATGACAGTCCGCATCTCGGGCAGGGATTCGAACGGCCGCAAACGCTCCAGGTCCGCGGCGACCATGCGGCGTTCGGCTTCCTGCTCCGCCTTGGGGCGAAGCCGGAATTCGGCGGCCCATAAGTAGCGATAGAGCCGGAACCGATGGGGGTCTTTGGCAGCCGCCAGAAACGCGCGCAAGCCAGCCGCCTCTCGAGCCACGATTTTGTTGTCCTCGATCTCACCGAGATACTCGAGCGGCTTCCATTCCGAAGGACATACCCGCCGTATCGCCGCAAAACTGGCCGCCAGCTTCCGGCGATCGCGGAATGCCTCCGCGCGGTAGATCTCGAGCTGCGACAAATGCACCCAGGGGTAATCGGGGTCTCGGGCCAGAATCTGCGCGTAAACTTTCAGCGCCGTGGGAGTGCTGCTGCCAACCAGGCTGCGTGCGTACAGGTAGGCGGCGTCGAGACCGTCCGGATGCGCTTCGAATTCGTGCTGGTAGCGCTCGCGCACCGCGCGTTTCTGATAAACGCCGCGTTCCACGATCAGACGGCTCAGCGTGAAATCGCCGGGCTGGTTCTTCAGCGCTTCGTCAATCGCGGCGCGCCGGGCCATCGCCTCGGACGGCAGCCCCTGAATGAAATTCGCCATCGCCGGCGTCACCTGGCAGCGATCGGCCCACGCCGGGGCGGCCATCAGCAGGAGACAAACGAGTCGCATCGGAAGCCTCTATTTTATATGCAGACGCGCGGCCGCGGCCTGGCGTGCAATTGAGAGTTATCATCAAGGCCATGGCACTTCGTCTCCTGGCTTTGCTGTTGGCCCTGATTTCCACCGCTGCCGCGCAGAACTGGCCATCCTTTCGCGGGCCTGCCGCTGCGGGCGTAGCCGACCATCAAAACCTTCCCGTAGCCTGGGACGCCGCCAAAGGCGAGCAAATTCAGTGGAGCACGGCACTGCCGGGGTTGGCGCATTCCAGCCCCATTGTCTGGCAGGATCGGATCTTCGTCACCACCGCTGTCAGCAGCCGGCCGGACGCGTCCTTCAAACGGGGCCTGTATGGCGAGGGCGATGCTTCCGACGATGTCGGCCCGCAGCAATGGAAGCTGCTCTGCCTCGACCGCAAGAGCGGCAAACTCCTGTGGGAGCGCACGGCATACGAAGGCGTTCCCAAAGAAAAGCGCCACATGAAGGCCACCTACGCCAACTCCACGCCGGCCACCGATGGCAAGGTGGTCGTCGCCTTTTTCGGCTCCCAGGGCCTGTATGCCTACGATCCGGCGGGAAACCTGTTGTGGAAGCGCGACTTGGGAAGGCTCAACGTAGGGGCTTACGACCTTCCCGAATATGAGTGGGGCACGGCCAGCTCGCCCATCCTTTTCGGGAATGCAGTCATCGTCCAGTGCGATCGGCAGAAGGGATCGTTCCTCGAGGCGTTCGACCGCGAGACCGGCCGCACTCTTTGGAAAACCGATCGCGACGAACTGCCATCCTGGGGCACGCCGGCCGTGTATCGGGGAAGCGCGCGCACCGAACTGGTCACGAATGGTTCGAATTTCGTGCGCGGATACGATCCGGCGACCGGCAAAGAGCTCTGGCGCCTGGGCGGAAGCTCCAAGATCACCGCGCCCACGCCGGTCTTCGGCGACGGCCTCATCGTAGTGGCCAGCGGGCGCCGTCCGGAGGCTCCCATCTTCGCCATTCGCGCCGGAGCGGCCGGCGACATCACCGGCGACACCAAATGGGTGGCCTGGCAGAAGCAGCAGCGCGGCCCTTACATGCCGACCCCACTTATTTATGGCGGCTATCTGTACGTGCTTGGTAATGCCGGCGTGTTCGATTGCTATAGCCTGGCCACCGGGACGGAAGTCTACCGCGAGCGCATTCCGCACCAGGGATCGGGATTCAGCGGGTCGCCGGTGGCGTCGGACGGCAAGATCTACCTCCCCAGCGAAGATGGCGACATTTTCGTGGTGAAGGCCGGCCCGCATTTCGAGCTTTTGCAGAAAAACGAAATGGGAGAACCCCTCATGGCCACGCCGGCGATTTCAGGCGGCCTGCTGCTGGTGCGCACCCAACATCGCCTCTGGGCCATCGGCTCCAATTAGCTGCGCGTCAGACCTTCGACTTCGCGTACCGCTTCTTCATCCATTCGACAAATGCCGGCGGCGCGCTCATGGTCGACAGGCGGCTCTGCCGGACCAGCGCCCAATCCGCGAATAGGGCGGACTCCTTGATCTCGTGTAGAGTGGTGGGCGGTTCCAGCGTGTTCAGGAATTCGAAATCCACCACGGTGAGCTTGCCGTCCTTCGGATCCGGCCGCGGTTCCGAGGCTACCTTTGCCATTCCCACAATGCATGCGTTTCCCATGCTGTGATAAATGAAAACCCGGTCTCCCGGACGCATCTCCCGGATGGCGCGCAGCGCCTGCGCGTTGCGCACGCCGTCCCAAACTGTCTTATGGTCGCGCGCCAGGGTTTCGATGGAATATGTCTCGGGATCGGTCTTGGCAAGGAAGTAATTCATGTGGTGTTTTTCGCATCCTACCATTACCGCGATGTGCGTGGCTTCACCCTCGATTCCGCGGAACTTGTCAGGGGCGGCACAGATTGCTGTAAACTAGGTAAGAATGTCTAACGTTATTGGTGTGCCTGCGGTGCTAGCCTTGGCATTCTGCGGCATGCTGGCCGCTCAGCAGCCCGCTCCCGAACCCCAATCTCCAGCGGCCGGAGCTACCACCGATCAATCGGTTGCGGCCAAGACCTCCTCGGAAACGGTGCCGGAGGTCAAGCCCGCCGCGCCTGCTGCGCCGGTCGATCCGAAGGCCTACATCATCGGCGCCGAGGATGTCATCTCCATCCGGGTGTGGCGCGAGCCCGAAAACTCCGGCACGTTCGTGGTGCGCCCCGACGGCAAGGTCTCCGTACCTCTGGTTGGCGAAATCCAGGCCGCGGGCCTTACGCCCGAGAGATTGAGCGAGAGCATCGCCGAAAGCTTGCAGAAGGTCATGGTCCATCCCGAAGTGACGGTCGGGGTGGAGAAGGTCATGAGCAAGAAGTATTACATCCAGGGCGAAGTCAACCGGCCGGGTTCTTACCCCCTGGTGATCGATACCACCGTCCTCGAAGCGCTCGTGAATGCGGGCGGCTTTCGCGAATTCGCCAACACCAGGAAAATCGTCATTCTGCGCGGCTCCGAACGCCTCAAATTCAACTACAAAGAGGTCACCAAGGGCAAGAAAATGGATCAGAATATCCTGGTGAAGTCCGGCGACCAGATCATCGTGCCGTGATATGCGCCGTGTAGATTTCCGGTTAAGCCGCCGATTCTAAGAAAGAGAGCATTTCCGATTTATGGTACCCCAGCAAGGATATGTCAGTGTTTCCCGGCGTCCGCCGGATATCGAGGACTATATCGATATCCTGCGGCGCTATCGTTCCTGGATCGTGGGCCCGACTTTCGCCGGGTTGGTCATCGCCGTCGTGGTGGCCTTTCTATGGCCGGATACCTTCATATCCACGGCGGTGATGCGCATTACGCCGCAGCAGATTTCCGAGCGCCTGGTGCCGAGTAACATCAGCACCCAGATGGCGGAACGCCTGCTGGCTATGGAGCAGCAGATCGAGAGCCGTACCCAGTTGCAGGAGCTGATTCAGCGTCCCTCGCTCAATTTGTATCCCAAGGAGCGCCAGCGCAAGCCGATGGAAGACGTCATCGAGGAAATGCGCAAGGCCATTAAGATTACGATTCTGGAATCCGGCGCCGGGCAGGCGCAGCAGAAGTTTGCGTCGGCTTTCGAGATTAGTTTCTCTTACTCCGACCGGTATAAGGCGCAGGCCGTGGTGAGGGAACTGGTGTCCAAGTTCACCGAGGAAACCAACAATCAGCTTCGCCAGCAGGCCAACACCACCACGCAGTTTCTGAACGATCAACTCGCGTCCGCGAAGGAGAACATCGATCGCCTGGATGCCGAGATGGCCAAGTTCAAGACCGAAAACGCCGGCCGGCTCCCGGACCAGTTGCAGTCCAACCTGCAGGCGGTCAACACGCTCGAGTTGCAGCAGCAGAGCCTCAACGAGAGCATCAACCGCGATGCGCAGGACAAAATGATGCTCGAGACGCAACTGCAAAACTTGCAGCATGAGTCCACTTTTATCGGCTCGAACCTGGAGCAGACTGCCGCTCGGGAACAGGTAAAAAACGAACACATCATCCAGCTCAACAACAAGATTATGGATCTGGATACGAAACTTTCAGCGCTGCGCCAGAGTTATAAAGAGGACCATCCGGATATCCGCGCCATGAAGGCCCAACTGTCAGTGCTCAAGCAGCAAAAAGACGACCTCGAAAAAGAGGAAACCAACGCTCAGGCCAAGGCCGGCGCGCCTAAGAAATTCACAAATCCGCAGGTGGCGCAGTCGCTGGAGAGTCTGAAATTGTCGATGGCCAATGTGAATGCCCAGATCCAGGCGCGCAATATGGAGATGGAGGAGCGCCAGAAACGGCTGAAGGAATTGCAAGCGGAAATCGCGGCGTACCGGGCGCGCATCGAGGCCAGTCCTATCAACGAGCAAAAATACGAAAGCCTGGTGCGCGATTACAATCTGGCTAAAGCCGACTACGACGATAAGTCGAAGAAAAAAGAGATCTCGGAAACTTCCAGCAACCTCGAAGAGCGCAAGGCCGGCGAGAACCTGGAAACCCTGGATCCTGCCTCGCTGCCCGAGCAGGCCAGCGAGCCCAATCGCTTGCTGATCGCGGGCGCCGGCACGGGTCTCGGCCTGTTTTTCGGCGTCCTGATGGCCGGTGTCAAGGAGATGAAGGATACCTCGCTGAAGAATCTGAAAGACGTACGTGCGTATACCAACCTGCCGGTGTTGAGCAGTATCCCGCTGTTGGAGAACGCATTGCTGGTGCGCCGCAAGCGTCGCCTGTTCTGGCTGGGATGGTCCACGGCTGTCATCATAGGCACCATCGCCATGAGCAGTTCCATGTACTACTACTATTTCGGGAAGAGTTAGGAAGAAGATGAGCCGAGTACACGATGCCTTGCGCCGCGCCGAACAGGCCGGCGTTGTCAGTTTGGAAAATGGGAGCGCTTCGGCGCCACCGGCCTTCGACCACGAGGCCCAGCCGCCTGCGCCGGAAAATGGCCTCGCGCATGTGGCCGTCGAGGATGCCACCCCTGGCGGTCTGCACCCAGCCATTCTCGATAACGTGCCGGAAGTCGCGTTCCTGCCCGCGCCCGAATCGCACCTGCTCGATTTGCAGCGCTCGCATGAAACTCCGGCGGAGGAGTTCCGGACGCTGCGCACGCGCCTGAACCATCTGCAGACGCTGCAGCCCCTCCATACCATCGTCATCAGCAGCCCGTCTCCCGCCGAAGGCAAGACTTTCACCGCCGTCAATTTGGCGCTGGCCGAGTCGCATTTGACCGAAAACCGAGTGCTGCTCGGCGACTTCGACTTGCGCCGGCCGTTGATTCACAACCTGTTCCAGGTGGATCGCGCCCCCGGCCTGACGGATTATCTGCTGGGCCAGGTGCCTCTTTCCGGCGCGCTGCGCAGGGTGTCCGGGATGAATTTGTACGTACTGCCGGCCGGATCGCCCGTTAAGAACCCGCTCGAGTTGCTTAATACCCGGGGAGCCAAGACCTTGTTCGAAGAGTTGCCCAAGGTATTTACGTGGGCCATCTTCGACACGCCGCCGCTGCTGTTTTCGGCGGACGCAAACCTCCTTTCCACGTTGGCCGACGGTACCATCCTGGTGGTCAAGATCGGCTCCACCACGTTTGACAACGTAACCCGCGCGATGCAGTCGTTGTGCGAAAACAACGTTCTCGGCATCGTGGCGAACGGCGCGCGCGCTTCGGAACTGTACAGCAAGTACACATACTATTACTCGAAGTCCGAATAGAATTTGCGTCGGCAAGAATTTGCGTCGCCTTCCAAAATATCAACTAAGTTGATAGGATAGATCGGTGAATATGCCGCTCTCCCGCAGACGCCTGCTCTACCTCCTCTCCTTGACGCCGGGGTTCGTACTCCGTGGCGATCAGCAACCCGGCAAAGGTCTGCTGATCCGCTCCGCCAACCCCGAAGATTTTGAGATGCCCCTTTCCGGCTTCGATACCTGGCTGACGCCCGCTGACAACTTCTACGTACGCACGCACATCTACAAGCCAATTGTGGAATTGACGGACTGGCGCTTGCGCGTGGACGGCCTGGTCGAGCGCGAACTCACGCTCGATATGACGCAGATCGAAAAGCTTCCGCGGGTGGCGCAGGTGGCAGTGCTCGAATGCGCCGGCAACGGGCGCAGTTTCTACGAGCCGGGTGTCACCGGAATGCAGTGGAAGTATGGCGCGGTCGGCAATGCCCGCTGGACCGGAGTGCGTCTGGCCGACGTCTTGAAGCGCGCGGGCATGAAGCCGGGCGTAACTCAAGTCCTTTTCAACGGCGCCGACGTGCCCATGGGCAAGGTTCCGGACTTCGTGCGCACCGTGCCCATCGAAAAGTGCCTGCATCCCGACACGCTGCTGGCCTTTCAGATGAACGGCGCGCCTCTGCCCACCTCGCATGGGTTTCCTTTGCGCCTGGTGCCGGCGGGCTGGGCCGGCGACTCCTGGGTGAAGTGGATCACCAACATCACGCTGCTCGACAAGGAATACGACGGCTTCTTCATGAAGACGGCCTATCGCCGCCCCATTCATACGGTGGCTCCTGGTACTTCTCTCGACCCGGCGGTCATGACGCCCGTCACCGCCATCAAGCCGAAATCCGTGATCGCCAGTCCCGTGGCGGGCGCGCGCCTGCCGGCTGGTCCGGTTACCATTCGCGGCGCGGCGTGGTCCGGCGAGTCGCCTGTCGCGCGGGTGGACGTCTCCATCGATAGCGGCCGCACGTGGCGTCCCGCTAAACTGGGCGCGGATCGCGCCCGCTACGCCTGGCGGCTCTGGGAAGCCTCGTGGACGCCGCCGGGCGAAGGCTCCTACGTCCTGATGGCCAAAGCGACCGATGAGAAGGGCGAGACGCAGCCCTTTCTGGAAGACTGGAATCCGTCCGGGTATCTGTGGAACGTGGTCCCGGCGGTACGCGTGGATGTCGGAGACGGTCCGTCCGCGCCGCCGCCGGCGGTTGCCGAAATTCCGCCGTTCCCCGACCAGGTGAAACAGACCTGCGTCGGTTGCCATGGCCAGGACATGATCGCCGGCCAGCATCTCACCCGCGGGCAATGGGAGCGCGAAGTGGACAAGATGACGCGCTGGGGCGCCGCGGTGACACCCGGCAACCGTCCGGAAATTGTCGACTTCCTGGTCCGCACTTTCGGGAAGAATTGACCAGCCGTAGCCGGAGGACCAAACCGTCCCCCAGGCTACTCCGGCCCGGACGAGCCGTCGAGCGTAGCATGATATAAATCCGGCAAGCGCCAGCCGCGATAGCTGGGTGCCGGGCCCGCGCTCTGAAACTGGTATACCGCCAGGCCGCCAGGCGTGAGTTCAGTATTCTGCACCCCCACCGCGGCGCCCAGGTTGATGTTTCCCGACAGAAACATATAGTCCCCGTTCTGCAGGAGTTGCGCGCTTCCCAGGGACGGAGAATACGAACCCACATCGGCATTCAGCGCGAGCGAGGCTACCATGCCGGTCTGGTCGATTTCCCAAACCTGGCCGCGGCTGTCGGTCCCCTGTTTGGCGTGCTGCGCGGTCGCATCGTCGAACAAAGCCAAAGTCTGCTCTCCGCCGTTGACGAAACCGGCATCATGCTGGCCTGAGAACCAGGGGTAGGCCACCCCGGCCGCGCCCTTCAGCGCAAAGTCTCCTTGATTACCCAGCCGCCAAAGAATATCCCCCGTCCCGGTGGCATTGTTGTAATCGATTTTAACCACCCAGTTCTGGTTCCGTAGGGACACCAGCAGATCTCCATCGGTGCTCAGGGATTCCAGACTATTCGCGTGCAGCCAGTCGTTGGCGGGGGACGACAGCAAGGCGGGCGGGCATCCGCCGTTGGTTTCTCCCTTCGTGTTGGTCCGGCACACTACGTTCCCCGGACGGTTGATATCGAGGCAGCCAGGGCCCGTTGTAGTGCATGCGTGATCGAACGCGTTCCAGTAGCCGAGTACCTGGAAATTTGGGTCCAGCACGACGATCACTGCACCCACGATATCCAGCGGCGCGGTGGAATTCTGCGTGCCCGCCGGAAAAATCCTCTGCGCGTCGCCCAGAACCATGGTTTGCCCGTTCGACAGGCGGATGGCGTCATGGTTGAAACGGCCCAGCGGATCGGTCAGGCCCAGCGCGGTGAGTTGTTCATAGACGCGATCGCAATTCGTTTCGCGTACGATATTACCGGCCAGATCGAATTCCCGGAGCAGTTGCTGGCGCGTGATATTTGGTCCCCAAACGCCCGTGCCCGTCCCCTGCCCGTCCAGCAGCGCCAACATGGTGCCACCGGGGACCGGCCGCGTCAACTGGATCGTCTGCGGATAGTACCAGATGATATTCGCGCCCAGATCGGTCGCCGTCGGGAAGTCGGGCGCGTTGGCATAACCGGTCAGCACCACGGGATCGGCAGTGTCGGCCGGCTGGCCGGGCGGCAGAGATACGCTCATGGCCGGAAATGACAGCGTCACGGGGATCGCGCTGGTAGCAAAAGAGACGGGCGGGCCGGATGTTATGGTACCCCCCGTATTGACCTGGTAAGTCATGACATACGTCTGCTGCGCCGCCATGCCGGCGATATAGAAATTCATGCTGCCGGTGTGGCAAGCTCTCCAATCCGTAATGCCGGCGGCGCCCGATCCCAGCGCTTGAAAGCTAACCGACATGGAACTGCCGGCCGGACACGTTGGCGCGCTGAACAAAGCAACCAGAGGGTTGGCGGCCGGCACGGCGACTGGCTCGCTCCCGGTAACCAGCGCCTTCACCTGAAACGCGAGCACCTGTTGGGCGCTCGTGCCGGCGAGGTAATCTCTTGCCGTGAGGCGCAACTGATATGAACCTTCCACATAGTTAGGGACCCATGAAAGCGTCTTGGCCAGGTCGAAGTCGCGCACCAGGCTGAAACCGGACGAGCCGGGCGCCTGGATCTCCCACTTATAGGTTACCGGTCCAGGGTCGGTATCCGACGCGGACGCGGTCAACTGAATCGTTTTCCCCAGGCATTGGGGAGAAGCGGGCGACGCGCTCAGCTTGACCTGTGTGATGGAGGCTTGCAGGGACGGCGTGAGGACCGTAACGATCGGCAGGATCGTCAGCGCGTAGCATAGCGCGGCGAGATTTAAGTAGTTTCGCATCTTATTATTACGATGCGAATATACCACCGTGCAGCTTAGCCGGCCAGTATACGGAAGTTTGGTACTGTCGGGACTCGTCGGCCCGGGAAAGGCGCGGGCGTTCGGGGCCGCCGAGCCGTCCAGCATGGCGTGGTATGCTCAGCTATCCTCAAAAACTCCGCCGGGATCAGTCAGACCGGCGTAGTAGCGCGTTGCCGCTCTGGTTGCCTTGAGCTTCTTTGATTTCACGGACGATGTCGCGCGGGCAATCGATGAGGCATCCGACGAAGCCTCACGCCTGAGCGCAAAAACATCGGTCCACCGCAAGAGCCTGCCGGCGGCAGTCCTAAAAGCGGGTTTCCGTTACCTGCCAAGGGGTGGCGTCTTCTTGCCGGCAAACCGTGACCTCGTCATCGGAGTCGCCGCATGGAGCGACTCAGACCTGGCCGCGCTCGAAGATTTGGTCCTAAAAGTACGTTCCAGTCCGGCGCGCCTGACTGTCTTTGATATAGACGAACTTAGCTTTCAGGAGATGCTCAGCCTGTTTCCAGGTATGCGCAGGTTCCTGCACACCCCAGTGGTGGTTCAATATGAGGGCGGTAACCTCACTTACTTCGGAGAAGGCCACGACGCCGTGCAATGGCTCGGCAATCGTAAAAGGGATGAGTCGGGCGGAGCGCGGCCTAAACCGCCCAATCCGCCTGATCGCTGCCCGGCATCTCGATCCAGTCCTGCTGCGGCACCGCGTCCATCGGCAGACCACCCTGCCAGAGTGAGAACTGGAAACGCAATGTGCCGGCGTCGCGCGCGCCCAGCGCGGCTAGCGAAAGGCGCGCCTCCAGCACGTTCTTGAAAGCGAACTCGACGGCCTGCGCGGCGGGTTCGGAGGCGTCGGCCAACTTCAGTTCCGTCACGTTGGCGCGGCCATAGTCGAAACGCACGGTCACCTGGCTCGATTGTGCCGGATTGCCCGCCGTGATATTCAGCCGCGCCTCCATCTCCGAAATGGTCTGCTCGGAGCCGCGATGAAAATCCACGCGCAAGTAAAGGTTCCGGCCGTCGCTGCCATAATAAACCTCGCGCACCAGAAACTTTTTTCCGTGCATGGATCCGGAACGCTCGTCCACCCGATACAGGCCCGCGCCCAACCATTCAAAATAAGAAGTGACTTCGCCGTCGATCACCGGCTGAATCGGTCCGCTGGGCGGCACGTGCAAGGCGCTAACGGCCACGCGCAGAATGGGACGCGACAACTCCTCAGGCGGGCTGAGGTTCAAGAAACGATAGACATTGGCCAGATGGCTGCGGTAAAGCTGGTCGAATTCCACCCGATTGCCGGAATCGTGTTCAGGCCCGTACCACCAGCACCAATCGCTGCCTTCCGCGATCAGTAGTTCTTCATAGGCCAGACGGCGCCGGTCCTCCGGCACCTTGACGGCGGCCTGGTACGTTTCCCGTGCGCGCAGCAATTGGCTCCAGGCCTGGTTATCCTCCTCCGCGCCGATCCACACATCGAAGTTGGCGTTGATCCACGAGCCCGGAAAAACGTGCGACAGCGGATCGGGCTCCATTTTGCTCAACGCATCGCTGACGGTCACGGCGGACATCTGCGGGTCTTCGGAAATGAGCTGATATAAATAACGGAGGAACGGCCGGCCGTTGCGATCATAGTATTCCCAGGCGTTTTCGCCGTCCAGGATGATGGGAACCAGGGCATCCCGGCCGCCGGCCACGATGCCGCGGCAGTTTTCGCGGATGCGATGCAGGAAGTCGCGCGCGGCATGCGCCGAGTCCATTCCCGAATAGACGAAGCCGATCAGATCGCTCAGAAAGTGATCGCGGAAAACCACGCCGATCTGGGTACGGTTCTGCTCCCATCGGTACGGCCGGTAAATCGCATCCACGCCGATCGCGCGGCCCAGCGTCCGGCCGAGCACTCCGCTATCGCTGGCGGCCCAGCGGAATCCCACCGCCGCGGCGATACCGAAAGTCTCGTCGGAAACGGAACCCTCCGAAGGCCATAGGCCCACCGGCGCCACGCCGAACTCGTGCTCCACATAGCGGCGCGCCATTTCCAGTTGGGTGTGGGCGTCTTCGGGATAGCGGAATGGCGGCGGCAGCGGAACGCCCGGATGCGCCGCCGCGGCGATATTCGAATCGCACAGCAACGGCAGGATCGGGTGATAGTAAGGCGTGGTGGAGACTTCAATCTGGCCGGCGGCGGCCATCTCACGATAGACCGGGATCACTTTGCCCAATATCTCCAGTTCTTTGCGCCCTACCAGACGCTGGTCTTCCAGCGTGTAGTCCGTGCCTTTCGCGAATAGGTCGCGAACTTCCGGGTCGGAGCTCCGGAACTCTTCATCGAACCAGATCAGTTGGGAGATCACCTGCAAATCGCGAAAATCCTGCGTGGAGAAGCGGCGGCGTGCCATCTCGATACTGCTTTGCGCGTGGCGCGCTTCGTAGAGGCCGGCGTAGCGCGGAAGTGCCCGGGTCATGGACGGCGGATGGACTTGCAGGAACTGCTGCAGCAGGAACGTCTGGTCCGCCTCGGTGAGGGCTTCGGCGGGCTTGAGAGCCGCCACCAGGTAAGGATCGCGGGCTTCGCCGCGCGCATACTCCTCCACCTGCACCATCATGGAAGGCACCAGGTTGAAAGTTTGGCGCACATTAGGGAATTCGCGCAGAATTTCGACCATGCCGTAGTAGTCCTTGAGGGCGTGCAGGCGCGTCCAGGGCAGTTTGTACTCGCCCGACGCCAGGTCCTTGTAGAACGGCTGGTGCATGTGCCAGAGGAAGCAGAGGTAGATGTGGGGCATTGGTTAATCGTGGGGCGCGGAGACCTGCTGACCCGCCCCACAGTTCGTTTCTCGATCGTTCGTTTCGTTATAGATCGTAACAGGCATCAGCGCGAGAAGAAGCTACTGGCGGGCGGCGGCGCATGTACGCCCTTGATCGCCAGCCAGAGTATGTCGTTCAACTCGTCGGCGTCGGCGCGATCTTCCCCTCTGAAATCCAAGCGGGAGGAGCGTTCCGCGGTCGCCGTATGCTTGGGATTGCGTTCGTCGAGCGGCACGCGCGGCTTTTCGGCCTCATAGGGGGTGGGATCGGCCCCCGGCTGAAACGCGGCGGACATGGGGCGCGCGGCGGCGTCAAACTGGGTCATGGGCCTGAGCCCCAGGATCAGTTCCATGGTCCGCAGCATCGAGGCGGTATTGTACATCGTGCTATCCACTACTTTGTGTTTGACATAGGGCGAAATCAGAAACGCCGGTGAGCGGTGCGAATCGACATGATCGGGACCGTTCTGCGCGTCGTCCTCCAACACAAAGATGGCCGTGCTCGGCCAGAACCGGCTCTTCGATACGGCCTCCACCAGCATCCCCAGCGCATAGTCGTTATCGGCGTTCATGGCGAGGGGGGCCAACTTACCCGCGGACGTGCCGTTGGTATGATCGTTGCCGAGCCGCATGAATATCAGTCGCGGCATGGCGCCGGATTTCTCAAAATCATTCAGATCGGACAAAAACACCTTCACCCGCTCCACATCCGGGTAGTCGAGGTCGAAATCGCGATAACGGAGATTGGTGAAGTGTCTCAGAACCGGGTCGCGGACCAGTTCGATCTGGATGCCGTCGGGCGCGGCAGTGGCGCGGTTCTGCGCCATGTAGCCATAATTGCGCATCGAGATTCCGGCGCCGGAGGCGCTGGTCCACAAGTATCCGGCTGGGGGCACCGAAGTGGCTTCCTGCTCCTCATAGTCGTAAGTGTTGCGGCGGTTGGCGTAGCTGTTGGGCCACATCTTCTCTATGTAGTCGTTACCGATGGCCGCGGTCGACCAGGAATGGCCGTCCGCGCTTACGTCGCCATTTACGTAGAAGTTATCGAGCAGCACGAACTGCCGCGCGATCTTATGTTCGTTGGGCGTAACGTTTTCGCCGAATAACACCAACGAAGGATCGCCGTTGCCTTCCTTCATGTCGCCCAGCACCTGATCGTATGAACGGTTCTCCTTGACGATGTAGATGACATGCTCGATGGGCGGGAACGGGTTGGGTGTTTCCAGTTCGGCGTCGCGGTAGGGGGAGTTGGCCATCGCGGTCTTGGTATAACCTTCGAGCTGATCGCTCGTGATGCGATCGATGAAGGAAGCGCTACCGGTCTGGATGCGGCCCACGTACTGCACGATGCCGCCATCGCCTTTGTGACTCGCCTCCGGCCGGCGTGCGGGATTCGGGCCATGCGGATTGGGATGCGAGCCGCCGCCACGGCCGTTCAACACCACCAGGGTGCCATCTTGCAGAACGCGCGCGGCCGTCGGATACCAACCCGTGGGAATGAATCCCTCCACACGGCTGCGCTCCTGGGAGATATCCACGACCGCCACCACATTGGCGTCGGAGCAGACCACGTAGAGGTGCTTGCCCTCGCGGCCGATAGCCAGACCGCTCGGAGTCATGCCGGCCGGCTGGCGCGGCGTCATGGCGGTATTGATCGTCTCGATCAGCCGCAGTTCTTTGCCTTCGGAAACTCCCAGCGTGTAGACGCTGTTGGTATTCGAGGCGGTGATAAACAGGCGCGCGACATATGCCGTTTCACCTTCGGCGGAATCGCTCTTGCCGGCGGCCCAGAGCATGTCGGTGGGGTGCGGTCCGAGGCGCACGGCGGTTAGCTGGTTGCCGGAAGCGGTGTCGTAGTGGCCCACGGAGCCGTCCGTCCAACTCGTGACGAAGAAGGATTTGCCATCGGGATGAAACAGGATGCGGTAGGGGCGGCGGCCCGTCTTTACGCGATCGATCAGCATGCCGGATTGCGGATTGATCACGACTACCGAATCGTGATAGAGATCCGCCGCGTAGATCAGGTGATCGTCGGGAGTGACGGCCACATCTCCGATGAAGTCCACAGGGGTGCGCTTGTCGGGCGCCACGACGGCGAAGGTACGGGTGGGCTCCAGCGCGCCATCCGCGAAAGAAAACTCGAAAACCGCGGCGCGCGAGCCTCCGCCCACGTACACGCGGTCGCCCTTTTTCGAAAAAGCCAGGCCCAGCCAGGCATCCGGCACGTGCACGCGGCTGATCTCGCGGCCGGTGACGGATTCGAGGACCACGATGCTGGGCGGGTTGTATCCGCCGTTCAGCACCAGAAGGTAGCGGCCATCGGGCGAGAGGGCGGAGGACATGGGAAAAGTGTCCAGGGGAATTTGCTTTCCGGCTGGTTCGAGCCGCCACCCGCTATTGAGAAGGAATCCGCCGCCGGGCAGCGGGCCCACCTGCTCGCGGGGGGCGGGCTGCGAGCAGAGAATCGCCGCCGCCAGGAGGATTGCAATTGCGAAGTATGCGCGCATCCTGTCTACGATCATACCGTGCGCCGCCGGTGCGCGTGGCGCGCGCTTCAGCGTGCCGGCGGGACTTTTAAGTCCCGCTGCCCAACAGTTCACAAACCTGAGAAACATCTTACTCTTCCCCTTACCCCATATCCGTCAACCACTTACAACCCACAGCCCCAATCCCACACCCCTCATTCCGAACAAGCCGATGCTACTGTAAGTCTGAAGGGGCGTCCGGCATCCCGGACCCACTTTGGCTTCATTCGTTCAGAAAGTGTAATCCAATGGCAACAAAGGCACAAATCGCCGCAAATCGCCGCAATGCGAAGAAATCTACCGGTC
>Ga0187871_10000586_pt1 | contig 34655 bp, 26 predicted proteins | sample June2016WEW_16_1_FD_132988 | JGI IMG/M metagenome (GOLD analysis project Ga0187871, IMG submission 132988) | Peatland microbial communities from SPRUCE experiment site at the Marcell Experimental Forest, Minnesota, USA - June2016WEW_16_10 | ecosystem: Environmental > Terrestrial > Soil >...
GCTGCCGGCCGTGGCAATCAGGCTGGCCGGCACTGCGGCGGTCAACTGGCTGCCGCTGACGTAGGTGGTGGTTAAGGGCGACTTGTTCCACTCTACTTTTGCACCGGAGACAAAGCCGGAGCCGTCGACGGTTAGCGTGAAAGCCTGTCCGCCGGCCGTCGCCGAGCTGGGAGTAAGGCCACTAATGCTCGGGGTCGACGTCGATGGAGTGATGGTGAATATCGCCGTATTGGAGGAAGAGCCGCCCGGGTTCACGACCGTCACATTGGCGCTGCCCGCCGCGGCAACCAGGGTCGCCGGCACGGCCGCGGTCAACTGGCTGTTGTTGACATAGGTGGTGGTCAGCGGGGAACCGTTCCAATGCACCACCGCGCCAGAGACAAAGCCCGAGCCATTGACCGTCAGGTTAAAGCCCTGTCCGCCCGCGGCGGCAGAAGAGGGGGAGAGGCCGCTGATAGCCGGCGCCGACTGGCGCCCGGCCAAAGCGATGGTCAAATTCATCGTGACAAAAAACCCACTATCTGTCGCGGCGTCGTGTTGGATTTGCAGCTCGACGTGGTCGCCAATGTTGAGACCCTCCACGATACTGAATGTCTGCGCCTGGCTGCGGGACACCGCACCGCTCAGGACGCCCGAAGCGATCTGCACGCCGTTCAGTGAGACGGACCAATCCTGCGGGCGCGACGAACTAAGCGCGGTCGACAGCGAATCCCATAGCGATCCACTGATGGTGTAAGTGCCTGGCGTGGCTGAGGCAGGCAGAGTAAAGAGAATATTCGCCGTTCCCAAAGACGGATTCCCGTTGAAACCGTCCACGGTGTGGACCATAACGTCGCCCGGCGCAACATTCGTCGGAGGATTTGTGACGTTGAGTTGAGTCGCCGCGCAGGCGTCGACCTTGAAAAACGCCGGCAGAAAATTGCCGTAGTTATTCGAGGGAGCCCACGCCGCCTGGTCGCAGGATGAGGGCCACGTGCTACCGGCTCCGGTCCAGTTGGACTCGGACGGCAACGGGCTCGAGCCCTGGTTGTATGACCAAGGACCGTTCGGATTGCTCGAATTCGACCAGGCGGAAGAAAGATCGTAAGCGCCGGCAGGCGGAGTGATGCTGAACGTTACCGCGTTTGAACTGACGGGACCCGGATTCACTACTGTGACGCTAACGCCACCTTCGACGGCAACCTGGTTAGCGGGGACCGCAACCGTCAACTGGCTGGAGCTGACATAGGTGGTGGATAGGGCGGAGCCATCCCACTGGACCGCCGCACCGGAGAGGAACCCGGATCCATTGACGGTGAGGTTGAAGGCGGGTCCTCCCACCGTGGCCGAGGCCGGCGAGAGGCTGGTAACGCTGAACGTCTGACTGGCATTGATGGTGAGTTGGAACGTGCCAGTGGCCTGGTTGCTGCTGGAATCGGTGACCGTCACGGTTATTGTGTAGGAACCCTGGCTACCGGCCGCGGGGGTGCCGCTGAGCACACCGCCGGTACTGAGGCTCAGGCCGGTTGAGGCGGCCAATCCCGTTTGCGACCAGGTGTATCCTCCGGCGCCACCGCTGGCCGAGAATGTGACCGCGGCGTAGGCCGTCCCCACCGTGGCCGCCGGTAGCGGCGAAGTTGGGCCGGTAATCGTCACGGGAGCAGGATTGGTTCCGCTGATGGTGAGTTGGAATATACCGGAAGCGGTGTTGCTGCTCGAATCGGTCACGGTCACCGTCAGGCTGTAAGAACCCTGGCTGCCGCTGGCTGGAGTGCCGCTGAGCACGCCGGCGCTACTGAGACTCAGGCCGGTTGAGGCGGCCAAGCCCGTTTGCGACCAGGTGTATCCTCCGGCGCCACCGCTGGCAGTGAATGTTACAGGTCCATAGGCTGCCCCCACGGTGCCTGACGGCAGGGGCGTACCAGGGCCGGTAATGATGGGTGGGGAAGGCTGGTTAATGGTGAGTTGGAATGTTTTAGAAGCGGTGTTGTTGCTTGAGTCGGTCACGGTCACCGTCAGACTGTAGGAACCCTGACTGCCGCTCGCTGGAGTGCCGCTGAGGACGCCGGCGCCACTTAGACTCAGGCCGGTTGAGGCGGGCAGGCCCGTCTGCAACCAGGTGTATCCTCCGGTGCCGCCGCTTGCCGTAAAGGTCACAGGTGCGTAGGCGACTCCCACGGTGGCAGACGGTAGCGGCGACGTCGGACCGTTTATCGTCGGCGAGGACCCAGACGGGCAGTCGCCGACAAGGCACGAAACCTCGAGACTGTAGGTAGCGGTGCCATCGTTCCCCGCGACGGAAACGAAGGCCATGCTTGTGCCGGCTTGAGTGGGGGTGAAGTCAGTCTGGATGGTGTAGACGTTGTAGAATGTTCCGATTGCGGTGCATGTAGACGGAGTCGTGGTGCCATCTGGCTCATAAATGGTCATGCACACATTCTGCGAGGCGTTGCCGGGAACAGTGGCCGACACCTCGTAGCTACCGGTGGGAGCGACCTCGAAGGTGAAGGCGTTCGAGGCGCTTAGCTCGGCGATGTCGCCCGCCACAACCGTTGCGAGCGAGATCTGCTGAGCGTTGGGGGGGAACGGAGAGATGCGCTCCAACGATACCGCGTAGCTGACGGTACCGTCGGTCGGCTCAGTTACATCAATGGTATATTGCCCGGTGGCAGTCAGCGTCTGGTTCGTCACCACGGAATTTTGGTTATAGAAGGTGCCGATCGCCGTGCAACCCGAATAGATCTTGGAAAAGGTTGGGCCATAGAGCGTCAGGCAGATATTGCTCGGTGCGGGGAGGTCAATCGCCAGTGCAAGCTGATATATTTCCCCGCTATTCGCGTGGAATACAAAGGAATCAACATCGCCGGCGGTGCTGAGGGTGCAGTTCGCACCAGTGAAAACGCCCCCGTCGGCAATCGGCACGTTTGTTGCCGGCTCAACGGGGCAGTCGTTGACCTGCCCGAGTGCGGCTCGCGGAACGATGAAAAGCCCTAATGTAACGGCGCCTAGCGTCAGCGCTAATCTATCCGATAACCGCATGAAATCCTCCTAGCCAGAACGGATTTTGGAGCCCGACAACCGGACATTGTATACCTCAAGCACGTTTCGCGTGATTGTTTTTAGTTAGTCCGTCGGACGTGATTTCTTTTGCTTGCCTGAGGCTTCACGCCATTAGATCAGTAGCTACTAATACCACGACCTTCCCCTCAGCCGCTACCCCCTGCAGTGCCCGCCAACCCAAACGACGGCGCACTCTGAGATGTCCATTTCAATGAAAACATTTCAATCGAACCCAATAGTGCGCTTCCGAGGCCTGGGGAGGGCTGAACCTGCCCTCGCCCAGGCTCGCGGAAACGCCTTCAAAACGCCGTGGTAATCCATCGCTCTACCGCGCCGATGCATGGATCATGGCCACGATGAGCGCGTCGGAAAGGCCGCTCTGTTTCAATTCCAGAAGGTCGTTGGGGTCCAGATGGTAGCTGCCCGGGGTGGCCTTGATTTTGTCGATGACCAGGTCGTCGCCTAAACCCGCGGTCTTCAACTTGATGACATCGGCGTTCGTCAGCGCGGCGCCCGCGAGGACGCTAGCCACCACCACCGGATGGTTGTTCGCTGCGTTGGCCTTCAGAAGGTCGTAATCCGTGTTCGTATAGACGGTAACCTCATGGCCTTTAGGAATAGAGATGTCCTTCCCGTGCATCAGCAGGAAGAACGGCGCGGCCGGCCAGAATACGATCGCGGTAGCGACCATGGCGCCGGCCATGACACCGGTATGGCCGCCACCCTTCACATTCTGGACGCCCCTCAGCGGCAGCTTCTCGCCGGATGGCAGGCGCACATAATCGACACTCACATCGAGCTTTCCGCCGCGCGCCATGCGGCGCTTGGCTTGGGCGGCGGTGATGGTCGCCATCGCCATGGAGCCTTTCGGGATGACGATGGAATCGCCTACCTTCACATCGTCAAGGGTTTCGAAATCCACGTTGTCACCCTGATGCGCGTCGGCGGAAGAGATCCCGCGGGTGAGGCGCATGCGGACGGCCGTGCCTTCGGGCAGGAGAGTCTGTAGCCGGGGCGGCTGGACGGCCTGCGCCGCCTGCGCCGTAGTGGCAGCCGGCTCGACGGTGGGCGCCTGGGCGTGCAACTGCACATCGGCCAGCACCGCACACATATATATAGAAAGGAAGCAGCGCAGGTTGGTCATGAGCAACCCCCGTGTGGGGCGCATCGCGCTGTTCGACAAAGATCCGGTAGACATGTTTTCAAATCGTTTCATGGTAGTTTCTCCTTTTTTGTTTGTTCCGCTTCGTGTCATAATAGACCGCGCAAAAGAATTCCGACCGGGCCGGATTTTCTAACTTCCGCCCTCACGGATAAGTTCGACGGAATCTTTCCGTCCAATTCTTTGCAGGAGGAAAAAGAAATTGACACTCTTTGAAACGCCGTTAAGTCCGGTTGAATGGGCCGTGCTCCTGCTGGCCGGTTTGTATTTCCTGACCAGAATTCCCTGGTGGACCAGGAAGGCTTGCGTGCCTGGCCCCGAGGCGGTCGAGTACGTTCAGGCGCATGCGCCGGAGTGGGGTAAGCGGGCCGCGGGCTGGATCGCCGACTTCCCTTCGGTGGTCAATGCCTTCGGTTTCTTTGCGACGCCGCTCTGGCTGTTGATTATTGCCTTGAACCTGGTGCTGTTGGCCCAGTCGCTCGAAGTATTTATGCCCAGCGCCCAGCGGCTGGAGATCCCGTTCTTCGGCTCCTATACGTGGCTTTCCCTGCTGGCTGGACTCCTCTTCTCCCTCTCGCAAACCGTATTCGGCGTCATCGCGGGCGAGAATAAGCGCCGCTCGATCGTGGTTCTGTGCCTCTTGATGGTGGGCGTTTCGATCTGCGTGGAGATGGGCCTGGCGGGCTACCGAAGCTATATGATCATCACGCACGTGGTGGATGTGGACGCCAACACCGCGGATTCGCTGCTGTCGAAGGGCGTGGCGTTGACCATGTTTATCTCCTTTATTGTGCCCATCGCGCATACTTCGCTGGGATTTATTGCCATCCCACGATTTCTGGTTCCCCTGGCGAACTACGCGCCGCGCCTGGTAGGCGGCATCCTGGTCTTTCTGTGGTCCTGGTTTGTGCGCTTTTTCTTCGGATTCCAGCGCGTGGTGATCGTGCCCGTGGCCATTTCGCAGTTGCGCACACAAACCAACGATTTGAAATCGCGGATATCGAAGACTGCCGATGGCTGCAAGGCGCAGCAGAAAAACCTGCTCGACCTGCGCGACCTGGGAGCCCCGTTCTCCGATTTGCAGGCGAAGGCCGGCCTGATCGCCACGGAAGCCAACGGAACGCGGCAGGAATGGAAGACTAAGTCGGACGAGCTTTCCGGCCAAGTTTCCGCACTAGAGAGCGTCGCGGAGCCAGTGCCGGAGCACGATGAGCAATGGGCGCGCGTCATCGAAGAGGCGGCGGGCTTAAAGGCCGGGATCGAACGGCGCGTCCGGGATCGGATCGTCGAGGCCAAGCGCCTGATCGGCCTGCTGGAAGCATTGCCCAAAGTCGACCAGAATTGGCGAACCAAGCACGCGGACCTGCTGGGGGCCGTGCCGCTCCTCACCACCGAGACGGCCCAGCAGCGCAAAGATCTGGAAAGTCTGCGCGCCATTCACAAACGCTACGTTGAAATCCTGGATCCGCCGCCGGACGCGGTCCCGCAAGAGCGCGCGACGGGCGACTTCCGGGTAGTGGAGCTGGAACAATTGCGCCGCCGCTTCTTCGAAGCCCAAAGGGATAGCGAGCGTTATCGCATCAACCGCGTGCTGACGATTTGCACCGGACAGCTCAACCAATTCAAATCCGACCTGGACGCCGCGGAGACCCATATCGAGTCCAATGCGCAGTCCCTCGCCGACATTGGGAGGAGGTTGGCCGAGGTGACGCCACCGCCGCCCGCGCCGCCCGCCCAGGCGATCGACGCGGAGAAACGCAAGCTGGAAGGGGCCATGCAGGACATGGTCACGGCGAGTTACGAAGTGGCCGCCGGCATCACCCGATTCAGCGCCGGCGTCAACCGGCGCAAGAAGGAACACCAGCACAAGAAGAAAGGCGGATTCTTCGCCTGGATCTCGCGGGTGCTTGCCGAGTTCGTGGACGCCATCATGCACGCGCACACGGAAAAGAAGCAAAATATCCCGGAAGCCGGGGCCGAAATCGCGGAGGAAGGTGAAAACCCTCCAAATCGTGCCGTCAAAGTTGCAGCAGGAGGAGAAAACCGGTGACCCGCGTGGTTAGCTATTCGCGTCCGGCTTGGGCCCTGGCGGCCGCCGCGGCGCTATTGTACCTGTCCGGATGCGGCTTGCCGGCTCCCGGGCGGGCGGCTCCCGACCACCGCCTGGTGGTCGTGCTGCTCGATGAGACGGGTTCGTTCGTCGACTATTGGCAGCCGTGCCTGGATCTGGCGGCTTCGGTCGCCTCGCGCCTGAAACCCGGCGACGCGTTCGCCGTGATCGGCATTGACGACCATGGGAACGATCCGGAAGACGCGCGCATTCCCGTCACTCTGGTGAGTCCCGGGGCCCTGCAGTCGCTGGCGGATCGGAAGTCTTTGGCCAAGAAAGTGAAAGCGCTGGAACCCCGTAAAGCCAAGCGGCCGCTGACGGACATCCTGCACGCCATGCAGCAGGCCTCCATATTCGCCAACGCCCCGGCGATGCAGGGCTATAAGCCGGTGGTGCTGTTTTTTTCGGACATGCAGGAGACCCCCCGGCTGCCGGGTCCAGCCGATATCAAAGGATGGAGTTTTGCGGCGCGCGGCGAGGCGTACTGTTTCTACGTGAATGTCACGGGCTGGGTGGACCACGCCAAGACACAGCACGGGACCACTTGGGACTCCCTCGTGGAAAGCTGGACGGCGACCCTGAATGCCGCCGGTCTGGATGCCGACCCGAAGAAGAGTTTCTTCCAAAGCGGCGATTCGAAAGTCGAAATCAGCCGGCTGTTTCCGGCGGGGTTCTGAGGCGAATATGTCCGGGCTAAGGTTGTGGTGGTTCATGCATCGGGATGCGATACGGCGCTTTGCCGGCGCGGGTGTGGCCGTGCTCGCCGTTTGTTGCGCGCTGGGCGGAGCTTACGCGTTGGTCCGATCGCGTCTGCCCAAATGCGGCGGGTGGCTGCGTCCGGCTTGCCAGGCGTGTCCCGGCCTCGATGCGGCCCTCGCGGCGCGGGCGGAGGGCCAGTACGATCGGGCGGCGGCGCTGGCGGATGCGGCTCTCGATGCCCACCCGGAGCAGGCATGCTGGCAGGATTTCAAGGCGCAGTTCAATCATAATCTGCGGGTGAAATTCAAATTGTTGTTCCTGCCGGGCCGCCGGGGCGCGCCGGAAGCGGCACCCGCGGGTCCGCTGCGGCTGTCAACGAAAGATCCGTATTACGTGATTGTGAACCCGTCGGCGAAAGCGTACCTGTATCTCTTTCAGGTGGACGGCGCCGGGAACCTGAACGCGGTTTTCCCGAGCGCGGGTGCCCTGCTGGCGAAGAATCCGGTCTCGCCCGGTGAGCAACGGATCCCCGGCACGAACCGGTTCTTATCGGTTTCTTCGCGCCCGGGCCATGAGCAGTTGTTTCTGGTGGCCGCGACCTGGGAGATTCCGGAGTTGGAACAAATCGCGAAGGAAGCCGCGTCGGCCAAGGAGGGCGGCCGGCGGGCGCTTGCAAAGCGCTTTCTGGACAGGGCGGCGAACGAAAAGCACTATGCGGCGCCGCTGCCCGGCCCCGCGTTCGGCCAGTGGGATATCGAGAGTCTTGGCGCGCCTCCGTCGGACGGCCGCGAAAAGGAGTAATCAAATGTGTTTTCGGAAGATGCTGTGGGTGGTTGGCTTGTGCGGCGCGGGACTGATGCCGATGATGGCGCAGGAAGATCTTCCCGCGCTGCTCAAAGCCGGCGACGAGCTGGCGCAGCGGCAGGAGTGGATCAAGGCGACGGAGGTCTATACCAAGGCGACGGTGGCCTACCCTTCGCAGGCGATCGGATTCGAGCGGCTGGGCGATCTTTACCGGAAGAATGGCGTCTTTTCCCGCGCGGCGGAGAATTACCGCAAAGCGCTCGAATTGGCTCCCGGCGACGAGCGATTGGGCGCGCTGCTCCGATCGTGCGAGCGGGCTGCCAGGGAACAGGCGGACGGCGTCGTCGAAGCGGGCACCTTTCGGGATCTCGCCGCGGCCGTGAGAGGCATACAGCCGAAGACCGTACCGGCCAGCGAGGGCGAAGGTGAGACGATCCCGTTTCACATCAACTTTCCGCGCAACAAGTATCTGATCGGCGATCTGGATAGCACGGCCCGGCGCCAGCTCGACGAGGTAGCGGACCTGTTGATGTCGCCGGAATGGCGCGACCGGCGGCCGCTGATCGTCGAAGGGCACGCTTGCAGTTGCGGAAGCGATGCCGCCAACCTGGTCCTGGGACGCAAACGCGCGGAAGCGGTGCTGGAGTACCTGATCTCGAAGGACGCCTTAAGAAAGGCGGATGCCACGGCCGTTTCCATGGGCAAATCGAACCCGGTGGTGGCGTCCGGGAACGAGAACCTCAGCGCGGAGGCCTGCGCCCGGGACGAAGCTCACAATCAGAACCGCCGCGTGATTATCAAGGAGGCGCACGGGTCGACCGCGCCCCTGGTCACTTTTTGGTACCGGCCCATGGGCGCCGAGACGCTACGGCCCCTGACGGATGGTTCGGTGTTGTATCGCAAAGATGAGATCCGGGTGAAAGTGCAAGCCCCAAATCCTTTGTTCGCTTACGTGGTTCACCATGGTCCGGACAATGCATGGGAGGTACTTTATCCGCGGTCGGGAGCGCCGGATGCCGCGCTTTTGCCTGCGGATGCCCGGCGGGACGGCCATTGGATTCCCGGCGCGGATGCGGGGTTCGCGGTGCAGGGAAAGCCTGGCGACGAGGAGGCCCTGGTTTATCTAAGCGCAGCTCCCATAGCGGAGTTTGAAGCGAAGCCGAAGCCGAGGGTGGTGAATGCCCCTCCGCCCACGCCGTCCCCGCTGCTCCATCCGCCCAAAGGCCAGGAGCATGTGGATGCTTCCCAGACGCAAGTGGGCATTAAAGAAGTGGAATTGCGCAGCCTGGCGGCTCCGGCGGCTATGAAACTGGCCGGACCGCCGCATGCGGGCACGCCCGCGGCCATTGTAAAATTCAAATCGCATGATTAATCTGTTATGAGGTAATCGAGATGCGGCGGACGTTTCATATCGGGTTTACGCTCCTGCTGGCGGGTGCTGGGTTGGCCCAACAGCCGGTGGCTTCCATTTCGCCGGTTTACGGTGAGATCCGGCAGGCGCTGGTGATAGGAAACAGCCAGCATCCGACCGTGCCTCTGGCGAATCCCGTGAACGACGCGCGTGCGATGGGGGACGCGTTGAAAGACCTCGACTTCCAGGTCACGCTGCTTCTCGACGCTAAGGGCGTGGAAATGGACCGCGCAATTAAGACGTTCGAGGACAATATACAACCGGACGCAGTAGTTGTCGTGTATTTTGCGGGCCACGGCGTGGAGCTTGACGGCAATAACTATTTGATTCCGATAGACCTATCCCCGGAGGACGAATCAGACGTCAAATACAAAGCGTACCCGGTAAGCATTCTGCTGGAAAGGCTGGAACGTTCTCCAGCCAGGATCCGGCTCCTGATCCTGGACGCGTGCCGCAACAACCCATATGAAAAGATCCGTGCGCTTGGCAAAGGCGGCCTGGCTGCCGTGGATGAGGTTGCGGGCAGTTATGTGGCGTTCTCCACTGGGTCTGGCCAAGTTGCCCGCGATGGAATTCCCGCGGAGCAGGGGGGCCGGACGGCCGGAGCGGCGCCGGCCGCGGCGGACAGGCAGGGGGCCAACCACAGCGTTTTCACCGCGGAACTGGTGAAGGAACTGAAGAAGAAGCGGCCGGGCGCTACGGTGGATGACGTGTTTACGCGTGTGCGAGAAGGGGTTTCGAAACGCACCAACCGCAAGCAGATACCCTATTCAAACAGCGGCCTGATGGGGATTTGGTATCCATTCGGCCCCGCCACGCCTCCGCCGCCGCCCGACCCTTCTCCATACGACATCAAGGCTTCGATAACTACGGTAGAGACGGCCGCGGGGCTGATCGCGAATGGCAGCGATGCCGAAGCCCTTGAGGCCCTCAACTCCGCCATTCGTTCCGATTGGAAGAATGCGGACGCCTACATTTATCGCGGCATCCTCTACGGCATCGAGGGGAAGCCGGCCGACGAGCTGAGCGATTTTTCGGAAGCGATACAGGTCGATCCCGCCAACTACCGAGCCCATCTGAATCGCGCGCTGGCCCTGCAGAGCGCAGGTAGATGCCTCGAAGCCATCGCGGATTTCGATCAGGCCGCCGCGAAAGCGCCGGCAAACGGCGCAGTCTATCGTTACCGCGCGGCGTGCCAGGTTGAGATCGGGAAATATGTCGAAGCGGAAGAGGATCGGCTGAAGGCCGCCGCGCTCGAAGGAGAGCGGCATTGAATCCGGTGGCCGTAATCGCATGGGTGGCGATTCTGATGCAAATCGCGTCCGGCCACGATTCCCGGAAGAGCGCTCTCGAATTGAATCGGCTGGACACTCTGATCGACTTGGCCGAGGCCCGGCGGGAGTGTTCCCGGATTGAAGGTTCTCTCGCCAAACTGGACAAGGGGGACTTCGATGCCGCAAGCGATAAGACACTGGAGCATCTGAGACTACAACTGGGTGCGGCGGAAAAGACCCTCAAGGATTTGCGCTCCGGTGGGCAGACGCCAACGGAGGATACGAAGAAGCGCGTGGCGCTGATGGAGGCGCGCGTGGCTTCGTTGCAAGCGAACGTGAGGATGGCGCAGACCAGCTTGCGTGAGTATTTCAAGAAGGAACTCGTGGATGCGTGTGACGAAGAAAAACGGCTTACGGCAAAGCTCAAGAATATCCAGGCTGAAATAGACAAGCCGCTGGTCGCGGCGGCGCCCATCCCCAAGCCAATTGTCGTCGCGCCGCCGCCCGCGCCCGTTCCCAAGCCCGTAAGCGTCGCGCCGCCGCCCGCGCCCGAAATGCGGACTATCGTGGCAAATCCCAGGGATCTCCTGGAGTACCGCTGGATTCCACCGGGCACATTTAAGATGGGCTGCGTGCCGGATGACCACCGCTGCGAAAAGGATGAATCTCCCCAGCACGAGGTAGCGATCAAGTCCGGATTCTGGATCACCACCACCGAGGTGACCGTTAACGCCTACGTGTACCAGTTCAAGCGCGAGCCGCCGAAAACGGAAACAAACCCAAGGTGGAATCACACGGACCTGCCCGTCACCAAAGTCAAATGGCAGGACGCCGAAGATTACTGTGAGTGGATTGGCGGCCGGCTCCCGACCGAAGCGCAGTGGGAATATGCGGCGCGTGGGGGCGCCACGGCCGACAGGATCTATCCGTGGGGTAACGAGTTCGATGCCAACCGGTGTAATTCGGAGAAGTACAAGGCGCTCCGCAAGAAGTTTCCCGAGGCAACCCCGGTAAATATCTTCCCCGCGAATGGCTGGAGCTTGTTCGGTATGATCGGCAACGTCCGTGAGTGGGTTTTAGATGTCTACAGTCCGGATAGCTATTCCGGAAAGGAGATATCGACCGACCCGCGGGCCAGCGAGCCGGGCAAGGATCGCGTGGTGCGCGGCGGGTCCTTCGGCGATGGAGAGAAGCAACTTCGCACCTCCGCCCGGGATCACCGGCCTCCGGGTAAGTTCGACAATGCGACCGGATTCCGCTGCGTGATCCTGCAGGAGCGGATTGACGCCAAGTAGGATCCCTCGTGAGGAGCCAAACCTACCCGCCTACGGCTTGATTTAGTGTGGTGCGCCGATCAGAACGAACGGCGCCCAAAAGTACGGCTTGGTGAAAGGCGTATGCGTAATCATCCACTTCTGGGCGCGCTGCAGTGCGAACGCCTTCGCGCGCGGGGAATTCTTGGCGTCGCCGGCGAGCCACTCGTTGTAGAACTGTTTCATCAGCAACGGCGTGCTGGCATCGAACACCCTCCATTCGCTCAGCAGGCTGCTTTCGGCGCCGGCCGCAAACAAAGCCCACGACAGTCCGACAATGCCTTCGCCCGCGAGGATTTCGCCGAGTGCCGTGTCGCACGCGGAAACGGTCACTAAACTGGCCTTGAGATTTCGCGACACGATCTCGCGCGCCTCCCAGACGCCGTCTCCCTTTGAAGCCGGCGGCTGGGCCAGGAGAATGCCGGAATCCATGGGATTCGCCGGGTCGAAGAACGCGTGCGTGGCCAGATGGATCACTGGATAATCGTCGGCATCCTGGGTCACTCTCTCCTCGGTAGCTTCCTTGTCCATCACCGGGCGGGCTCGAACACCCGGCAGGGCGGCGATTCCCTGCAGTTCCAGCGCGGTGTTGGGAAGCGCTTCAAACGCCCCCCGCAACGGCAGATCCACCTTACCCGAAGGCCCCAACCAAGGGTTGCCCAGCAGCAGGAAGGCTGACGCGCCGTGCTTCAGCCGCGCCTGTAGCGACTGATGCCTCGCTTCGGTCGTACGTTCCATCGCGCGCAGAGCGGTAAACGATGGCGCGTAATAGATGGCGTAGTGGTCCAGCAAATAGCTGCCTTTGGGGTCCGGCAGGGCGGCGAAAGCCACCAGCCACAGTCTGCCATCCGGCACGATCCCGAGAGATTTCACGCCCTTCAGCTCAGAGTAAATGGGCCCGAGAAGTTGATCGAACAGAAGGCGGCCTTCGGGACCTTTATCCCCTTTCTTCTTGAGGCGTCCCCAAAAACTCTCCGCGAGATCGCCGATGGCTTGCCGCTTTACGGCCAGCGAACGCACGAATAACTCCGGCTCACCGCCCTGTTGCGCAGACCCGCGGACCATAAAGAGCCATCCACCGGTTTCCTCCAGGACATACTCGATCAATGCGGACTTATTGTCCGGCAGCAGGCTCTTTAAACCGTCCAGATCGACCGGCTCGGCGCCGCCCCGTTCGACCGCCAGGCGGGGGACCCTAGAGTAGACCGCGCGTTCCAATTCGTCGCGGGCCTGTAGTGCGGATTTAAGTTCCCGCGCGCGATCGGCCTGCTGTGAATACCGGACCGCAGCGTCCAGGTTGGCCACGCGAGCGTCCAGTTTGCGCAGTTGGGCGCCGTCCTCGGGAGACAAATCGCGATATAAATTCACGTTGCCGCGGGCCATAATCTCCACCAGCGTGCGGGCGCGGGCCCTCTCGGCGGTGCGCAAGGCCTCGGGCCGCCGGTGGAGCGCCAGCAGGCTATTGATGACGCAATGGTAAGGTTTCTGGTTTTGGCTGAAGAATCCGGCCTGCAGCGTAGGCTCGCCCACGGCCCCCCGCATCATTTCCACTTGCGCGATGGCGTTTTCGCAGTCTTTCACCGACTGGTCGAATTGGCCTTCGTTCGCATGAATCGAGCCGATGCCGATATATGCGGCCGCGATGGCGTTCGGCGCTCCCAGGTTTTCCGCAATCTCACGTGCGTCGTTATACGCTTCGAGCGACTCCTCCGGCCTCTTCGCGATCTGTAAGCCATCGGCTAAGGCAAGGGTGTTCAGCGCTTCGGCCATGCGATTGCCGGTCGAATGGGCCTGGGCGCGGCCCTTGCTTGCGTACTCAATCGCCTTCTGCGAATCGCCTCTTGCCAGGGAGAGTTGCGCGAGATTATTGAGCGTGAGATCCTGTCCGGGGCTGCCCCAAATCCCTTGTTGGATCCGCAAACATTCCGCGTATTTCAATTCGGCTTGGCCGTAATCGCCCAACTCCTGCAGCGTCGCCGCGATGTTGTGCAGGGTCTGCGCCTGCTCCATCGCCATCTTTTGCTGGACGAAGACCGGCAAGATCGCCGAGAACTCTTCGTAAGCTTGCTGAAAGCGCCCCGCATCGTTATCGAGATCGGCCAGCAGACCTCGCGATTTGGCCCGGCTGACTGGATCTTCGAGTTCAGTCGCGCGCCGCAGCGATTCCTCGGCCGCCTGCCGCGCTTCACCGAATCGGCCCAGGTACCGCAGCGCAGTTCCCCGGTTGTAGACGGCATTCTCTTCCGCCGGCTTGTCCATGAACTCGCGCGCGACTTCCCGGCTTTGGGTGTACCTCTCTAACGCGCTGGACAGGTCGCCGGTATTCATCAAAAGCAGACCCAGGTCATTAAGGGTCAAGGCCAGCCCATGATGGTCGGCAGCCTCTACTTTGAGTGCCCGGCTTTTTTCGAGCGAGTCGATGGCAGCCTTGTAGTCGCCCATAGCTTCCCGCATGGTTCCAATATTGCCCCAATCGATGGCCTGTCCCTCTTTGTCCAGCAAATCCCGATCGATATCCAGAGCCTGCATGTAGAGATTCAGCGCGCCTTGGAATTGGCCCAACATCTGTAGGACGTTGGCTTGATTGGCTACCTCGGCGGCTTCGCCGGCCCGGTCGCCTAATTCGCGATCGAGATTCAAGCTATCCTTGAACGCTTTCATGGCCGCGGAGAGCTGCGAATGCAGCCGGTGAAACTCCCCCATCTGCCCGATTGCCGCGGCTTCCGTGGAGCGGTCGTGGATCTTCCGTGCCAGGTCCCGGCTCGCTTCCAATTCGGCCCATGCCGTTTTGTACTCCGCGGTCAGAACGTGAATCGAGCCGGCAACCCATTGCGCCGCAGCCTCGCCCCGCCGGTCTTTCGCCCGCACGAAAAGATCGAGCCCCTCTTGCGCCAGCTTCTTGGCGTCGCCGTAAGCGGACTGGCCGCGCAGGATCTCGGCCTTGCGAACCTCGGCCCAGCCGAGCGCCGCGTCGTCGTTCAACGTTTTGGCGGCTTCGATGGCAACGCCGGCCAAGCGAAGCGCTCCTTCAGGGTGCGCGCTCCTGGCCGCTGTGTCTGCCTGGTCCGAGAGAAACCGGATCAACGCCGGGGTGAGCATCGCTTTCGAGGCCGCTATCAGGCGGGTACGTTCGGCCTGGCTCCCGGCTGCGATCAAGGCGTCGGCGAGTTCGGCCTCCACCGGGGCGTAGCGCCAAATCTTCCATTCGCCACCCACTTTCACCCAGTCGAGTATGCGGCGCGTCCGGCCATAACCCTCGGGCCGTAAGTTGGATACCGTGTCGTAAACGTCTAACGAGGCGCTCACCTCCGTGCGTGCCCGATCTGGCGCGGGGAAGGCGGTTCGTTCGATACGGGCCTCGGCTGCGCCGATCCGGTTCGCCGCGAAAAGCCGGCGCAATTCCTCGCGGGTGTAGACGAATGCCGGAGAATCCGCCGCCAATAACGCCGCGGCGGCGTCCAGATCCTTGCTCGCGATCGCCTGGAAGAACCGGTTCACCAGCTTCGAGATCCGCGCGGCATCGTCTCCGTCCTGTTGAAATCCGTCCCCCAGGGCCAGGAACACGAAGAAGGCAAGCGCGCAGCGTCGCATCATATGGGTCTACTTGGTCTACAGATTCTTGCGCAACAGCGCCAGCGAAGCCCGCATCTTGCCCGGCAGAGGCGAAGACGGATTCAACGCGGCGAGCCGCTGGAATTGGGCTTCGGCGTCGGCATAGAGACCGTACTCCTCGTAAAGTGCGCCCAGCAGCAGCGCCGAATTGGGATAATCCCGCTGGGCGGCGGCGATGGCCTCGGATCCGGGTTGATTGAGCACCACGAAGGAATCCCAGTCCGAGAATCTGGAGGGGCCGGTTCCCTTGGCTTCCAGTTGCCACCGGTATAGCTCGCCGCGCGCAAGCTCCGGAGCCGTCTGCGGTAACGTGAGCGATGTCCCGGCGCCCGCGGGACTCTGCCAAACCAGTTTCTCGCGGCGGTCCTCAATATAGACGATATAGCTCGCGGCGCCTTTGACGGGCCGCCAGGAAAAAGTCGGGCGCGTGGAACTGACGGCAGTGGCAAAAGGACTCAACAGGACCGGGTCTTCCGTGGCTACTTGGGAAGGTCCGCGTTCCAGCAGACCGGTGCGTGTGGCCGCCAGGGCCAGTTGGACGTTTTCGGGTTGCGGTACCGCGGATTTGGTGAGAAGATCCTGGACGACAACCGCCCGGGCCGATGGAAGGGCATTACCACCTGGCAACACAACCTTACCGGATCTGGTAAGTGTTACCGGACCGCCGCCGTCGATCAGGGAAGCCTCTACCGGATCGTTCACAACTGGGATTGGCGAATGGCCTCCCGAAATACCGCGGAGATAATAACCGAGCGCGACAAGTAGGATTGCGCCCGCGGCGAATGCCGGAGTCCGGTATCGGAATCCAGGCGAGGGAGCCAGCCCACCCCGGCGGACCCATTGCTCCGCGAGCTGAAAGCGCAGCGGAGGGGACCACGGTTCCGGCCGCGGCACGGGCGCCTCCGCAACCGGCGCGCGCGGCGTCCAGAAGGCCGGCACGGTGGCTGCCCGGTATTCGCGGCGGGCGCGCCTCACACATCGATCGCATCCCGCCAGGTGGCGTTCGAATGCGGCGGCTTCGTCTTCGCTAAAGGCGCCCGTGAGGTATGCGGATACCTCTCCCGAAGTGTAGTGTTTCCGGTCGGAAGTCATGCGCAGGCTCCCTTGGCGGAGGTCAAGTGGTGCCTTAAGGCAAAAAGTCTGGCGCCATCGTTGTGGGCGAATTCAGGTTCGACGGCCTCGCGGACTTTGTCACTCCAGGCTTGCACCTCTTGCGCCAAATCGCAGCCTTCGCCGGCGCATGCTCCTAATGTGGGCGGGACGTGCGGTCCAATCAAGGCGTTCCGAAGGCCCCACATCGCTTCGACGACATGCACCTCCTCCAGATCCCAAAGATCCTCGAACTTGAAGATAAGATCGGTTCGCATGGCCTTGAGTGGCTTCCGCCGGTATCGGTCCGCTATCAATTCCGGCGTATAGCCAAAGCAGTGGCAGTGCAGAAAAGCCAGCTTCTCCCAGACCGCGAACCCAGCTTTCAGGATCGGTTGCAGGCCGTGGCTCAACTGTTGGAACTCCACTGCTGTCCTTTGCGCTGCCACACTATCCTTCCACCGGTCGACCTCCGCGCTCGGCTTATAGGAATCCGCCAGCGGTTTGGCGGCCTGCTTCGCACTCTTCTCGGCAAGCAACTTCTTCAAGCTGCCGGGATCCCACTTCGCCGATTGGCCTCCATGCCCGGCATACTTGGGTACGAACTCCGCGGCCAGTTGGTCGAGGCGGCGCGGACCCAGTTGCGTCACAATGCGCGCGGCGTTGTATCGGAGTCCCTCCGCGTATAGGAAGGCGAGCCGCTTATAGAATGGTTGGCCATCGGCCCCCTTTTTGCCGACCGTCCCGATCCAATCTTCGACCGCCGCCAGCGGATCCCAAAACTCCGACAGCCGCTTGTTGCCGTTCTCTCTCAGTATCCCGGCAAAAAGACATCGGACTTCGGCCTCATCGCGCTTCTCGATTTCCGCGAACACTTCTATCCAGCAATCCGCAAGCTGATCCAAGGATAGCGTGCAGAAATCGTCCACGATGGCCTGCGGCAGGCGGCCGGGATGATCGCGGTCCACGCGGTGCTTTGGAGGACACCAGGCGAACACGAGTAACTCGTGCGCCGGCCGTTTGGCAGCGGCGCCAAACAGCAGCCGGATGCGTTCGTCCCGGACATCGCGGGATTCGTCGTGCGGCTGGCCGTCGAAGTCCGGCATCGGATCGTCACGTGGCGGCCCACTTTGCTTAGCGGCCTGCTCGTCGATCTTCTCGGTATCCGCATGTCGCTTGAGGTCGCGCGCTCCTTCTCTGATCCGGTCGGTCTGCGTATGCCGCGCCGCCGTGCCCAGGTAGCCATTCAGCAGGCGATCGTCGAGTTCCTTGTGCGATCGGGTGATAATCTCGTTCACTTCCTCGGGGCGGTGCGCGATCATTTTGGCGATCCCTTCAATTCGCAAGTCGACATCCCGGACGAAATCCTCATTGATAACCAGGGCCGCCGGCGGAATTCCGTAGAACCGCGCGGCCTCACCGGCCACCAGGTCGAAGAGCCACCCGCCGCGCAGGCACTTCTGAATGTTGAGGTAAGTCTCGCTATCGGAGTCGCCTTCATAGCCGGCCAGATACTTTGCGGCCCCTTTGATACGTCGTAGCAACTCGTCCGCGGAAATCACCTGGCACCATCTCTAAATGTCGCGGCCGGACGAATCATTTCCCGGATCGCAAAAAGCCTCGGGTTATCGGCAGGATATCTGTAACTGCAACGGAGGCGAGCTCTGATGACGATTTGCAAAATGTGTCGCCGATGATATCACGGGCGGGATGGTCAATGCCAGCGGCAATCGAGCTCGTGCCGCGAAAACACGTCGAAACGTTTTCCGTGGAACCGCCATCTCAGGGCGGGCCCGTGATTTGCTTCCGTGAGTCGCCCAAATGGGGATTCAGGTTTAGGAGACAAAATGACTTACGCCTACAGGGCGTTGCTGTTAGCCACGCTTTGCCCCGTGCTCCGCCACGACATGGCCGGAGTGCGGCGGTACCGGCCGGCGCCTCCGACGCAGCATACCGCTCGACATTACTAAGTTCGGAAACTCATCCTACAAGTTGACACCGCGTTCACCGCTGAGCCCTGGGGAGTACTGGATCGGCACGGGACCAGGCGAGATTCACACCTTTGGCGTCGACTTACGCCTTCGTCGCCCGCGGTCCCGCCGAAATTTCTGGCAATACAGAACGTCTCGGGTCCTGCCCACCATAGATGCCAAGGCCAACGGGAGGCAAGGCGGCGGCGCGCGGGGCGCCCCGGCTTCTGCCAAGGCGCCCCAACCCACTCACGCACCGGGCTGTTGGTCGACGATGATCATGCTCAAAAGCAACTCGATTAAATCGGACATTTGGGTGACCCTCCTTGTGATTTGTTCGGTCACCCTGTACACGGCTAATCGGGAGGTTCCCCGCGAAGTATTTTTCCCTTTTTTATCAGCCACTTGCAGGTCGCTCACTTCCGTGAACCCCTACGGCGCTTACTTCTTTGGCTGCGTGATGTACAATCGTGTTGATTCGTGGTGTGTTCTGGGTTCCGTAGTCGCGCTGCCGCTCTCGCCGGATTCGCTCAGCTTTACGCTTGGGGCGCCCCGGCTGCGCCCGGAGTGACGCACCCCGGAACCACGCAGATTGCGGCACCTCCCGCGGGCCCGCGCTGCTTCCCAGCTAAGCTCTCAACCGGCGAATTTGCGCAGTTGTCCGTCAGCCAGGATTCCGGCGACCTGGAAGTGGAAATTCGCTCTCCCTTGGGCGCTACCGTGGCTCGCGTCGACGCCTTCGAGTACGGCATCGAACGCGCCTCGGTAATCGCCTCAACGGGCGGGATCTATCGATTCTGCGTGGCTGCCGCCGGCGACGCCAAGCAGCCACTCCGATACGCCGCCAAACTCGGGACGCCACGCGCGTCTCAACCTAACGACACTGTGCGCGTCGAGGCGGAGCGCGTCTCCACCGAGACCCGCAGACTTATCCAAGGTCCCGCCGCAGCAGATCGAAGACGCGGGATCGAGGAGGGACAGAAGGCCCTCGGGCTGTGGGAGACGCTGGGCGACACAGAGGCCCGCGTGGCCATATTGATCGAAATCGGCGACGCCTCCAACGCGCTAGGCGAATACCAGGCCGCTATCGACAGATATCGTCAAGCCCTCGATTTGAATCCTCCGGGGCACATGCGGCCAGCCATCGAGGGCCTATCCAACTCCGGCGTGGCCTATCTGCGCCTGGGCGATGTGGAAGCGGCCGCCAAGGCATACGAACGCAGCCTGGCGCTCGCGCGGGAACTGAAGAATCCATTTCTAATCGCGGCGGTGGAAAACAACCTAGCCAATCTCTTCAGCCAAATCGGAGAATTCCAGCGCGCACTCGATTCGTATTTTGCCGCCCTTCCGGCTATGCGCGCGGCGGACCACCGGTCGAGAGGCGTGGTTCTGGGTAACATTGGCCTGGCTTATGCATCGCTGGGCGAATATCGGCGCGCAGAATCCTGGCTGGAGCGCAGTTTGCCGCTCCTGACCGCGAGCCAGGATCGGGTGGCGAGGGCAGTCGCCTTGATGAATCTGGGCCGTGTGCGGTCCTTGGGCGGCGATCCGAATAGAGCGATGGCGCCCCTCCGGCAAGCCGAGGCGCTGGTCGCCGGGGGAACGAGTCCCCGGGATCGCGGCGACATCCTCAACAATCTCGGACAGGTGCTTTACAAGAAGGGCGATTTGCGCGGGGCCCAGCCGGTGCTCGCCGAGGCGATCGATATCTGCGGAAGCATGCACAACACGCGCAGCCTGGCGAGCGCCACGCACTATTCCGGCATCACGCTCGCCGGACTGGGCAACTGGGATAGCGGACTGGCGAGCCTGAAGGAATCGCTGGACTTGCGTTTAAGCGCCGGCCTGGACGACGACGCCGTCGCGACGCTGATCGAAATGGCGCGCATTGAGCGGCACCGCGAGGGTACCGCCGCCGCACGGGCGGATCTCGAGCGCGCCATGAACATGGTGGAGAAGTTGCGCGTGCACGTGGCTTCGCCCGATCTGCGCGCCACATGGTTCGCCTCGCGCCGCGCGGTCTACGAGGAGATGCTCGATCTCGTTTTCGACTCGCAGCCGGCCGGGAACATGCAAGCTCTCGCCGCTCCAGGTTTGGAGATCGCCGAGCGCGCCCGTTCTCGATCATGGATGGACGAGTTGGGTGGGAAGCGCTACGAAGCCCTGCACGCGATGAATCCGGATCTGGCCGATCGCGAGCGGCGGCTCACCCGGCGCCTGGCGTTCAAATCGCGTCAATTGGCGCTTTTGCCTGCTACAACCGAAGCGTCTTCCAAGCGCATCGCGCTTGCGAGTGAATTAGACGAACTGCAGCTTCAATATGAATCGCTGGCCAGCGAGATCGGCGGTGCCGGGACGGCCAAGGCGCCCATTCCATCGCCGCTGGCCGCGCCCCAGATTCGCAGTCTGCTGGACAAAGATACTGTCCTGCTGGAATTCGCGCTCGGAGAATCCAATAGTTACGTCTGGGCTGTCACCCCGGATGAGGTGAAGTGGTTCCGCTTGCCATCTCGCGCTGCCATTGAGACCATCGCCCGTCCGGTGGCCAAATTGGCCGGCGCGCGGCACGATCGGCTGGTCCGGCCGGAGATGGACCGGCGATACCGTGCGTCCGTTGTTCGGCTCGGCCGCACATTATTGGCGCCGGTTTCCGGCTTCATCCAAAACAAGCGAATCATGCTGTCTCTCGACGGCATTCTGCATTACGTGGCGTTCGCCGCGCTTCCTTCACCCGGCAAACCGGAGATGCCCCTAGGCATCGCGCACGAGATCTCAGGCATTCCCTCCGCGTCCACGCTCGCGGCATTGCGTGCCGGACGTGCGCGAGCCGCCGGGCCATTCAGAATCGCTTTGCTAGCCGACCCCGTTTTCACTGGCGATCCCCGTGGCGGAGAACGCGGCGGGAAATCGAATGACGGCGCGCTGGCACGCCTTCCATTCTCACTGCTTGAGGCGAATTACATCGCACAGGCTGCGCAAGGTGCCACCGTCTTGCGAAAGGTCGGCTTCGCCGCGGCAAAGGCGGCGCTGGACGACGACGAGGTGCGGCAGGCCACTGTCTTGCATTTCGCCACCCACACACGAATCGATAGCGTCCACCCGGAGCTTTCCGGCATTTTCCTCGCACAGGTGGATGCGAATGGGGCGCCGCGTGACGGATTGCTCAGCCTTTATGAGATCTACGACTTGAATCTTCCGGTGGAATTAGCGGTTGTCAGCGGCTGCTCCACAGGCCTGGGGCGCGCGGTGCCCGGCGACGGATTCGTGGGCTTGACCAAGGCTTTCTTCTACGCCGGCGCCGCGCGCGTGCTGGTCAGCCTCTGGCCGATCGACGACGAAGGCGCCGCGCTGTTCATGCGCGCATTCTATAGCGACCTGCTTAAACCGGGGGTGCGTTCTCCTGCTCGCGCCATGCGAGCGGCGCGGGAAGCCCTGTGGCGCAATCCCCGGTGGAAAGATCCTGCGTATTGGTCCGGCTTTTCGCTCGAGGGAGAATGGAAGCCAATTGCGGCCGGGAGTCCGATCTCGTGAGCCCGGAGAGCGAGCGCGACCTTACCGCTGGGTTCTTTCCCCTGCTCGATCCCGATCCGGTGAAGGCAGAGCGGAAATATTTGGCGATCCGGGCAAAGCTGATCTTCTATTTCTTGCGGCGCCACTGTCCGGATCCCGAGGACCTCGCCGACGAAGTCGTTCTGCGCGCTCACCGCCGTTGCACCGAGGGTATCGAAATCACAGAACTGATGAGCTTCTGTTATGGGATTGCGTCGCGCGTCTGCATGGAACAAAAGCCGCCGCCGGTCGAATTCGATGAGGACGTGCATAGCCCGGCCGCCGCGACGATCGCGGTTGAGCCGGATCGCCTGATCCTGATCGAGCAGTGCCTCAGAACCTTGGAGGCCGCGGATTACGAGTTCATCAGACAGTACTTTCAAGACGACCGCCGGCAACTCGCCGCGCGGCTCGGCAAATCGCCGAATGCGCTGCGCATCCGCGCGTTTCGCATCGTCGAACTGCTGCGGGGTTTAGCCTGTAAGCGGACGCAGGGCCGCGCTCGCCTATCGCTATGAAACCACAAATGTTGCCGGAATCGGGCGATGTCCCTCAATTAACGGCATACCTCCTGGACCGGCTGCCCGAAGAGGAAGCGCGGCGCATAGAGGAACGCTACTTCGCCGACGATGCGTTCTTTGTCCTCGCGGGCGCCTGCGAGCAGGATCTCATCCGCGATTATTTGCTCAAGAAACTTTCTCCGGACGATACGCGCAGCTTCGAGCGAAAATATCGAGCCTCGCCCGGGCTCTGGGAGAAGGTCGAGTTTTGCGCTGCGATCATGACGTTGACGGGTTCCGTGCCGGCCTCCACGCATAGGGCGGCGCGCATACCTTCGCCTGTCTGGCGTCTGGCCGCCGCCGCAGCCATTGTAGCCGGCCTGGTTCTGATTGGATGGCAGCAAACCAGGATCGGGCGCTTGGAAGCGGAACTCCATCAAGTAGCAATTCGGGACGCACTCAAATCGGGTGAGGCCCATCCCGCAGTTGCCGTAGTGGCTTTCGCCCTGCGGCCTGTGCTCGACCGCGACGCAAATTCCAGCGCCGTGGTCCTGCGTATTCCCGCCGATGCCGGGGAAGTCCGCCTGTCGTTGGAAATCGAACCGGGAAACGAGGCTGCGGAGTATCGTGCCGCACTCACACTTCCCGGAGGCGGCGAGGTCTGGAGTGCCTTCGTGCTCGGCGGGAGCCGTGTGCTCGAGCTTACGGCGCCTGCGCGGACCATGGTTCGTGGCGATTATGTGCTGACCCTGGACGCCCGTGCGGGTCCGGCTCACCAGGCATACGCATTCCGTGTGGAACGCTAGCGTTCAAGTCTTAAGGTTCGACAGCCGTTTCAATTAGCCAGGGCCTCTGCGGGAAACCGGCGCAGGCTATCCTAGTCTGATGGCAGAAACCTGGCAGAGAGGCGAGTACACCATCAATACGGACCCGGCGCGTCTGGATATTCCCATGATTCACGCATACCTGAGCGGCTCGGCCTATTGGGCGATGGGACGGCCGCTCGAAATGGTGCGGCGCTCTATCGAGAACTCGCTGCCTTTCGGCGTGTATCGGGATTCCAGGCAGATCGGCTTCGCCCGGGTAGTCACCGACTATGCCACTTTCGCCTGGCTGGCCGACGTCTTCGTGCTGCCCGAATTTCGCGGACAAGGCATTGGCAAGTGGCTGATTGGCGTGGTTGTGGAACATCCGCGGCTGCCCGGGCTGCGCCGCTGGATCCTCGCCACCAGGGACGCGCACGGCCTCTACGCGCAACACGGTTTCACGCCGCTCGATGCGCCCACGCGATTCATGGAGCGATTTGCAGGCTAACCAAGTCCAACTTGCGACTGGGTACGCCGAGGCTTCTTGGGCATCGTCGAGGTACGGCCGCTGCGCTGACGATCGGACCGGCAGGCACCAGCCTTTTCCGGCGTGAATCCACATGCAGGTTCAGACCTTGCAGGGCGCGCGCCGAGCCGTTGAAGATCGCCCTTCTCGGCAAAGACGCCTTAGCGACGTTAAGTATGGCGTAGCCGACCGAGCGCGAAACGATTTGGCCGTTCGCCAAGTGAAATTGGAGATCTTTCTTGCAGCGCTCGATCCGGATGGCCTGCAGGACCGTGGCATCGATCCATGTGTACTCGGCCCCGGTATCGACCATTAGCCGCCGCACGGTGGTTGACCTGTAAGTTGCCGGATTGAGGACCCGGCACCCTACGTAAAAGGGTCGGCATGTGCGCGTGCGATTCATGGAGCGATTTGCACCCTGACCGCGTCCGGGCCGGCGGGAACCGCCCGCAAGCGGCGGATGGGCGAGCAGATGAGCCACAGCGTCGAAAGCAGGAATCCGGCGGCGCCTACGAACATCGCGGGGCGCAGCCCGATCGCCTGGGCGATGGCTCCCCCCGCCAGCGCGCCCAGCGGCAACACACCCCGGAACGTCAGGTGTGCGGCGGAGTTCACGCGTCCTAAGAGGTAGGTGGGTGCAATCGACTGGCGCAGCGTCAGCTCGCCGATCGCGTAGACGGACCAGGCGATGTCGCCCAATTGCGCGACGGCCAGAATCGCGGCGCACACGGCCACCGGCCCGTGGGCCAGGGGCGGCAGCAGGCCCGCTACGCCACTCAACAGCGCCGCGCCGATTAACGAGCGGCCAAACCCAATCCGGCGCACGATAGGGCCGGCCGTCAGCGCACCCACCAGGCCGCTGCAGCCGCCGACCGCGATGACCAGGCCCAGCAGGACGGCTCCGATACGAAGCTCGCGCACGGCGAAGAGGATGTACAAGCTGCTGCCGAAGCCCAGAAAAACGGAGGAGGTGGCCGCGCGCAGCAGCAGCGTACGCAGTATCGGCTCGCGCCAGGACGCGCGCAGCCCTTCCAGAATCTCGCGCCCGATATGCGGCGTCCCGCTGGGCACCGGCGGAGGCTCCGGCTGGCGGATGAGCCATACGGATATCGCCGAGCCGACGAACGAAACGGCATCGAAGAGGATCGCCATCGGCGCCGTGATGGCCGCCACTAAAGCGCCGGTGAGCCCCGGGCCCACCACGCCCGCGATGGATTCGGACAAACTCATTTTGCTGTTGCCTTCGAGGATGTTCTCGGGCGAGACCAGCGATGGCAGGTAGGCCTGATAACTGACGTCGAAGAATACCGAGAGGATCGCGCTGCCGGCCGCTACCAGGTAGAGGTGACTCATGGTCAACCGGCCGAATGCCGCAGCCAGCGGAATCGTGCCCAGCACAGCCGCGCGGCCGAGATCGGCCCAGATCAGAATGGGGCGGCGGCGCACGCGGTCCGCCCAGGCTCCCGCGAACAGGCCGAATAACAGGACGGCTGCCGCACTGACGCCGCTGAGAATCCCCATCTGCAGCGGCGAGGCGTTTAGCAGTTGGGCAGCCATCAGGGGGAGGCCCACCAGCGTGATCCAGGACCCGATGTGCGAAACCGCCTGGCCGGCCCACAGCTTCAGGAAGTCCGGTTCGTGCCAAAGGTCCCGCGGCATGTCAGGGCTTTTCGAACTGAATTACAGAGTCCGCGCCGAAGCGCTGGTATTGCGAATAGCGGATGGTCAGACGAACGCGCAGCAGGCCGGTGCTGAAAGGAAGAGTATCGTCGGCATAGGTGGCCACCGGAAAGCGGTGGTGGCCATCGATCGCCTGGCGCACGGTGGTGAATCGCGGAAACAGATTCTCCTGCTGCCGGCTGAGCATTTGCGGTACCGCCTGCCCTTCCATCCGCACGATGGAAAAGTCCTTCTTGTCGGCCCACAGCAGCCCGTCAAAAAGACGCTGGCCTTGCAGAATCTGGCGCGGACGCACCTGCAGCACCCAGCAATCCACGCCGTCGATGGTTTCGTCGCCGCGGAACTTGGTCTCGTAATTCCAAAGCTGGTCTTCGGTCATCACGAACGGCTGAATGCCGCGAATATCCTGGAAGTCTTCGTCGGTGAGCTTAAGGCGCTTCAGGGTGTCGAGCGGTTTGCCGATGATGCGCTCGGTGCGTTCGTGTTCGGGCGAGAAGATCACGTCGCGCTGCTCGCGATACTCGCCCGTCTCCGCGCCGTGGTTATCGAGTTCCGCGAAGATCACGGTCTGCCTGTAAGTGTACCGATCGCGCGCGGCCTTGGTTTCGCTCTCCCGATGCGCGATCTGCCTGGCCAGGTTCGCGGGCTGCTCCTGCGCGCGCGCGGTGGCCGCCACGCACCCCAATGCTAAAATGAGCCCGATGACACAATCGCTCGGCGGTTTCCGGGCGGCTCTGCTGGCCGGCTGGACCGCGCTGAGCGCCGCGGGTTTGCTGTATGCTCGTTCGAAAGGCATTCCTGCGTGGGTGGCGGTTCCGGTATTGGCCGCGTTCCTGGTCGAATATCCATTCTATCTGGTCCCCGCATTCGCCGAAGTGCGCCGCCGGTTCGAGCGGAATCTTCCCTGGTTCCTGGTTCTCTCGTTCGTTGCGCCGTACATTCTGTATGCGTCGAACACCGGTCAATTCCGGTGGCGCGCACTGGCGCAGTTGGCCGCGCTGGCGACGGCGTTGGGACTCTGGTACAAGATTTTTCCGGCCAAACCGCTGGCCGATGGCGCGTTCATCGCGCTGGTAGCGGCGGTGGTCCTGCGCGGATATTTCGATCCGATTTACACTTCGCCATTTCACGGATTGCATCTCGAGATCCTCGGGCATGTGGCGCTCACGCGGGTGTGCGCCATGGTGATGCTGGTGGAGCGGCGCGTCCCCGGCGTGGGCTACGGTTTTATACCCAGCCTGGCGGAATGGAAGACCGGCGTCCGGCAATTCCTCTACTTCCTGATCGCCGGGATTCCACTGGCTTGGGCCACGCGGCTGGTCCGGCTGGGGCCCGGCATGCCACTTTGGAAGATCGCGGCGACCTTTCTGGGCGTGCTGTGGGTGGTGGCGCTGTCGGAGGAGTTCTTCTTTCGCGGCCTGCTGCAGCAATGGATGGTCGAATGGACCGGCAGTCCCGCGGCAGGGGTGGCCGGCGCTTCGATCGTATTCGGCGCGGTACACCTGGGCTTTCGCGGATTCCCCAACTGGAGATTCGCGCTGGCGGCGGCGGTAGCCGGCTGGTTCTATGGGCGGGCGTATCAGGAGGCCAGGAGTATCCGCGCCAGTATGGTGACCCACGCGCTGGTGGTCACGCTGTGGCGGGCATGCTTTGTGTAGGCGGCGGCTGTCGCCGTTCGTAAAGCCTACCCGATTCGGTGAATGTCCACATCCGCCTAAGCTGGTACAAACTGGGGTGGTTCTAATACCGGCAAGCAGCACTTGACATGTACGGTATAACCGTACATACTGAACCATGGAGAAGGAGCCGAATGCGCCTTGCGAGGTTTCGGCATAAAGGACTCCGGCAACTCTACAAATACGACAACGCCAAAGGCGTGCCGGCCACCATGGCTGACAAACTGCGAAGGCTCCCGCTAGCGCTCGAAACGGCCGACACCCTAGACCAAGTCGGGCGGTTTCCGGGATGGAAACTGCACGCGCTGAAAGGCGAGCTGAAGGGATCTTGGAGCCTGACCATAACAGGAAACTGGCGGCTTACATTCCGTTACGACCCGGACGCGGACGCAGCCACCCATATTGACTTAGTCGACTATGATTAGGAGAAAGCGCAATGCCCATGAAAAACCCGCCTCATCCCGGCGACCTCATCAGAACCGAGATAGTGGAAGCCCTGGGCCTGAACGTGACGCAGGCAGCGCGGATTTTGAAGGTCCGCCGCGCGACGCTTTCCGACCTGCTCCATGGCAAAGCCGCGCTGACGCCGGAAATGGCCCTGCGCATCGAAAAGGCCTTCGGTCCCGATATGAACCACCTACTCCGCATGCAGCTCGCCTACGACGTTGCGAACATGCGGAAAGCCTCCCGCGAAATTGCCATCGAGCGGTACGTGCCAGCATAGCTTGCGGCACCCGGTAGTGGGTCAGTTTGTTTTTTGGCGGCCAGAGCCGGCTGAAAGCCGACTGCGGGCAGAATTGCCCGCCCTCCAAAAGCGAGCGCCAGACCTATACACCCCACAAGTCGCCGTCGCCCGCGCCCACCAGCACCGGTTCTGGCTCGGCAGTTTGCGCGGGTGTGAGATCGAACGCCGGCAACAGCCAGTCGCGATACTTTTCCATGTGGCCGCGGGAGGCCTCCATGTACAGAAAACGCAACTCTGCGGCGACCGGCCCAATGGCGCCGGAGCCCACCGGGCGATGGTCCACCTTAGTGACTGGAGCCACTTCCACGGCCGTGCCGGTGAAGAAGATCTCGTCGGCCAGGTACAATTCGCTGCGGTCCACCGGGCGCTCCACGACATCCATGTGCAGCTCGTTGCGGGCCAGTTCCATCACGCAATTCCGGGTGATGCCTTCCAGGATATTCTCGCTGCCGCAAGGCGTCACCAGCTTGCCGCCGCGCACCAGGAAGATATTGCAGCTCGCGCCTTCGGCCACGTGGCCTGCTTCGGTCAGGAAGATGGCTTCGTCGAAGCCGTTGCGGCGGGCCTCGTCTCCGGCCAGCGCGCTGTTCACGTACGATCCGCAGATCTTGGCGCGGCCGGGAATGGCGTTATCTTCAATGCGCCGCCAGGAAACTACACCGGCGTGCAGCCCATGACGGCTGTCGAGGTAATCGCCGAAGGGCAGCACGATCACGGAGAAAGCATCGCGGTCGTCCGGGTTCACGCCAATGCGTTCGGCCGACTTATAGGCCAACGGCCGCACATACACATGCGAGTGAAAGCGATTGCGCCGAATCAACTCCACCGCGATGCCGCATAGCTCGGACGCATCCGGCGGGATGCCGATACGCAGGATGCCGGAATTGGCCTTCCAGCGGCGGAAGTGCTCCATCGGGCGCAGCAGGAAGAGCTGTTCCTGGCGCTCGTCCCAGTAGCCGCGAATGCCGTCGAAGACGCCCGTGCCGTAGTGCAACGCATGCGTCAGGATGCTGACCCGCGCGTCGCGCAGCGGCACGTACCGATTGTCGAAGTAGACGATGACATTGGAATGATCTTCAGTTTTCATGGCGGATTTCCTTTCTGGCTTCCTGGCGGCCGCGCGCCATGGCAGCCAGGTCGATTTCGATCCAGCGTGGACTCTTCACCAGCTTGTGCAACGCTGTGGTGACCTGCTCCTCGGAGAGCATGCCGGTGGCTTCCAGCAGCGCACCCAGCATGACGACGTTGGCGGCTTTGGCCGCGCCCAGTTCGTCGCCGATCTGGGAGAAAGGCAGGGCCATGTTGCGCACGTCGGCGCGCATGCAGTAGGCGGGCAACTCGGCGCCGTTATAGATCACCCAGCCGCCCGGCTGGACCGTGCCGATAAACTTGCGCAGCGACGGCTCGTTGAGTGCCATCAGGACGTTGGGAACCGACACCAGCGGCGAATCGATGGGCCTCGCGGAAAGGCGCACGTGACAATTGGAAGTGCCCGAGCGCATTTCCGGGCCGTAGGAGGGCAGCCAGGAGACTTCCAGGCCCGCGGCTAATCCGGCCTCGGCCAGTATTTCGCCAAGCAGCAGGACGCCTTGTCCGCCGAAGCCTGCAATCTTGAGGCGTGCATCCGTGCGGCCTTCGGCCGCGGCGGTTGGTGGCCGGTGGTTGGTGACTGGTGTTGTGCCTGGCTCCTCGGTGAGTCCGAGTATGGCCGGGAGGGACGATAACTCCGGCGGGGCCTGCGGGGCCGGACGTACCGGCGCGTCTTTCGTTCTGTCGCGGAAGACGCCCAGCGGGAAGGTCTTGGGCATCTCTTCGAGCACGCGGCGCTGCGCGTCCAGCGGATCCAGTTTCCAGATAGTAGGGCAGGGCGAGAGCACCTCTACCAGGGAGAAGCCGATGCCCCGCACCTGGTTCTCGATCGCTCGGCGCACCGCGCGTCCCGTGTTCATTACCTGCTTGTTATTGCCCAGCGCGACGCGCTCGATATAGACCGGTGCTTCGAGCGACGCCAGGAGTTCGCTCACATGCATCGGGAAGCCTTCGTTCCATGAGTTCCGGCCAAACGGGGACGTGGTGCTCTTAACTCCCAGCGGAGTGGTGGGCGCCATCTGGCCGCCGGTCATGCCGTAAATCGCGTTGTTGATGAAGATTACGGTGATGGGCTCGCCGCGATTGGCGGCGTGTACGATTTCCGCGCAGCCGATAGCGGCCAGGTCGCCATCGCCCTGATAGCTGAGCACCACGGATTGCGGGCAACTGCGCTTTACCGCGGTAGCTACGGCCGGCGCGCGGCCATGCGCGACTTGGATGTTTCCGACATCGAAATAGTAGTAAGCGAAGACCGAGCAGCCTACGGGACTGACCAGAATGGTACGGTCCTGAATGCCTAACTCGTCGATGGCGCGCGCAATCAGCTTATGCACCACGCCGTGACCGCAGCCCGGGCAGTAATGCGTCTGGTGTTGCAGCTCGGCTTTGCGCTCGTAGATCGGGTAAAACGACTTAGCCTTTTCGTGGGTGACCGTGTAGCTAGACATAAGTTAGGACCTCCACATGCGACTCCACCTGCCGCAGCACCTCTTCGGCGCTCGGCACATTACCGCCGGCCCGGCCATAGAACTCCACCGGGCAGCGGCCTTCCACGGCCAGCCGCACATCTTCCACCAGTTGGCCGGTGCTCAGCTCCACCACCAGGAACTTGCGTCCCCTGCGGCTAAGCCGGCGCAGATGCTCGACAGGGAACGGATAGAGGCTGATCGGACGCAGCAACCCAAGAGCCAGGCCTTGCGCGCGGCCCTGCTCGACCACCTGTTTCAACACCCGCGAGACGATCCCGTAACCCACCAGCACGATTTCTGCATCGTCGGTGCGCCAGTCTTCAAACTGCACGGCTTCCCGCTCGGCGCGCTTGTATTTGGCTTCCAGCTTCATGACGTGCGCTTCCAATTTGTCCGGCTCGAGAAAGATGGAAGTGACCAGGTTGCGGCGGCTTTCGCCGGTTCCGAACACGGCCCAATCGGGACGCTTGGGCGGCGCGATGGGCTCCGGAAATTCGACGGGCTCCATCATCTGCCCGATGTAACCATCCGCCAGCACGAACACCGGATTGCGATAGCGGTCGGCCAGGTCGAAGGCTTCGATGGTCAGGTCCGCCATCTCCTGCACGGAATTCGGGGCCAGCACCAGGGTGCGATAGCAGCCGTGGCCGCCGCCCTTCACCACCTGGTGATAATCGCCCTGCTCCGGCGCGATATTGCCGAGACCCGGGCCGCCGCGCATGATATCCGCGACCACGCAGGGCAGTTCCGCGCCGGCGATGTAACTGATGCCCTCCTGCATGAGGCTGATGCCGGGACCGCTGGAGGCCGACATGGCGCGCACGCCCGTGGCGGCGGCGCCATACAGCATATTGACGGCGGCCACTTCGCTTTCGGCCTGCAGGAACACGCCGCCCGCCTGCGGCATGTAGAGCGCGGCGGCTTCCGCAATCTCGCTCGCCGGCGTGATGGGGTAGCCGTAAAAAGCGCGGCATCCGGCCAGAATGGCGCCTTTCACGATGGCTTCATTTCCCTTGGTGATTTGTTTCATCTGCGAGACCTCCTCACGCCGCTGCGCGCAGCACCCTAATGGCGCCCGGCTCCGGACATACAAAGAAACAGATGCCGCAACCGGTGCAGCCCACGCCGGCGTAGCGCGCCGGATGATAGCCGTAGCGGTTCAACGGGTCCGCCAGCAGCAGGACCTTGGGCGGGCAGGCCTCCACGCACAACCCGCAACCTTTGCACTCTTCCGAATTCAGCTCGACCATGCCGCGGTCGGGTTTACCGGTGTTCGTCATGCGACCTCCAGCGCCTGGCGCGCTTCGACATAATGCGCGCGCGCGGCGTAATCGTAAAGCTCGTCGCGAAAACGGGGATCGGCGATGGCAATCAGTGCATCGGTGCGCTGCCGCAGCGTTTTTCCCCACAGATAAGCGACGCCGTACTCGGTGACTACGTAGTGCACTTCGGCGCGGCCGGTGACCACGCCGGCGCCCGGATCGAGCACCGGCACGATGCGCGACACGCGCCCATGGCATGCGGTGGACGGCAGCGCGATGATGGGCCTGCCGCCCTTCGAGCGCGCCGCGCCACGGATGAAATCCAATTGCCCGCCGAAGCCGCTGTAGGGCGTGGTCCCGATGGAATCCGCGCAGACCTGGCCGGTGAGATCCACTTGGATCGCCGAATTGATGGCCACCATCCGGTCGTTCTGCGCAATCACGAAAGGATCGTTGACGTACTGGGTGGGGTGGAATTCGAAGGCCGGGTTGTTGTGGATGCAGTCGAAGATGCGCTTGGTCCCCAGCACGAAACCCGCTACCGCTTTGCCGCGGTGCAGGGTTTTACGGGCGCCGGTAATTACGCCGGCTTCGATCAGCGGCACCACGCCGTCAGGGCACATCTCGCTGTGGATGCCCAGGTCCTTGCGGTCGTAGAGCGATTCCAGTACAGCATTGGGGATGCCGCCGATGCCGAGCTGCAGGGTGGCGCCATCGGGAATCAGCGGAGCTACGTGGCGCGCGATGCGATGCTGCACGTCGGTCGATGGCACGGAGGGCAGCTCCAGCAGCGGGCGCGAAGTTTCCACCATGGCGGCGACCTTGTCGGCATGAATGAACGTGTCGCCCAGCGTGCGCGGCATCTGGTCGTTGACCTCCGCGATCACGCACCGCGCACACAGCGCCGCGCTCAGCGTGCAGTCGATGCTGGTGCCCAGGCTGAGGTAGCCGTGCTCATCCGGCGGAGAGGTTTGGATCAAGGCCACGTCCAGCGGCATCTCTCCCGACCAGAACAGTTTTTCGATTTCGCTCAGGTAAATGGGAGTGTAATCGGCGCGGCCGGCCGCCACCGCCGGGCGCACATTCTGGCCCAGGAAAAGACCGTTGTGGCGGAAATGCCCTTCGTACTCCGGCAGGGTGTAGTCGGCGCTGCCGAGGGTGAGCATGTGGACGATCTCGACATTGCGCAACTCCGGCGCGCGGGCGAGCAAGGCTTGAATCAGGGGCTCAGGGGTGGCGTTGCCTTCATGCACCCAGATGCGGTCGCCGGAGCGGACCGCTTCAAGGGCGCGCGCGGCGCTGACGACTTTATGGCGGAACTGGCCGGAGGGCACTTTATACCCCACCTCCACGTGGGTCTACCTGGATTATATTCCAGATTACCAGATCTGTAAATGTTAATCGGAGGCAGGCTATCGAGTTTTTGGGTGACGACAACACACTGCCGCCCGGGCGCCCGGGGCGAAGCCACTGGGTGCGAGCGCGTCTACCGCTTCGGACTCGGTGGGCCGGGACGCGGAACGGCAGCCGGAGGCGCCATCGGCAGTTCAAGGATCGATAGAAATTCGTGGCATAGCTCCGCACAACGCCGGGCACGCTCAATTGTCGCCCCAGAGATGTCTTTACGGGACTCATGCGCAACCGCGTTTCGTATCGTGCAGATCTCTCGATATTTGACCTTCTTCAAGTCGAGCGGCTTAGGGGTTTTCTTGCTCAAGAGGTCCGAGAGCTTCTTGTAGACCCCTGGACGAGTTGAGTCGGCGGAGTCCACCGCTTCCAGCATGGCTCCCAGATCTATGTATGAGCCCCGGAGAAAGGATTTTAGCGCGGCATGACCGTCTGGAAGTTGCTCGCGCTCGGCTGGGGTCACGTTCTTTCTTAGAGGCTCAAATACCGTCTCCCTCAGATGAGGCTCTAACGCGCGGCAACATTTCAAGACTGCATCTCCGGCCCGGTCGATCTCGTCAAACTGTGGCGAATGCTCGCCATAGCACCACCAGAGCCCGGCCGTCCAGTCGCCTTGGACATCCGGCGACAGCTTGCCGAACGGGCTCCAGGATAGCTTCAGAACGTTATAGATTGCCGTTCTCTGTCCTATGCTCGCGGCGTTGTTCTCGTACCGTGAACGTGCCTCGTCCAACTGCAGCTTCGCCTCCTCGCTTCTACCACACTGGTGCAGCAGGAGCCGGACGATAGGATCTTCGCTGAACGCCTCGTCGCAGCCGGCCTCGTCCTGAACGCACCGGGTTGCGGCATCGAGATCAGGCATGTCCATATGCAGGTAGCGTTCCGCGAGCCTCCTATTCACTCCAGCAAGACGCGGGTGGCGGGATCTCAGCGCGTCAAGAACCTCTACCTCTTTGTCGGGGCGGGAGCCTTCCGCCCAAAGGTCGGCGATCCGAAGTTGGTACTCCGGCAAGAGGAGCAGATCTTCCGCTTTCCGTTGGTGGAAATCAGCCGCCGGCTTCAAGATTTCGCAACCGTGCCGCTCCCAAATCTTGGCGCATTCTTCTGGCTTGGCCGCCATCGCGTAGCAGTCCGCGAGAATGCCCCAGTGCGGACCAATGGCGTCAGCCCGTACCTTGGTCAGGCATGCGATTGCCTCAATCACGGCATCCCGGCTTAGAAACTCTTCATGGGTCTCGGGTGGAATACATGTTCCGAAGAAATCGACACCTTGATATCCGTGTTCGATAAATCCGTCCCAGGGCAACTTATCGGCTTCGATGCCGCAGACCACCAGGAGGATCACGCGGGGCCCGACCTTGCTATTGGGAAGCCACAGCGCCCGCGCCAACATTAGGTTCGATTCATCCGACGACTGACTTTTGAGCCGCCTGTATTGCTCCACGAGGCGCGCGAGTCTCCAC
>Ga0187871_10000589_pt1 | contig 34551 bp, 27 predicted proteins | sample June2016WEW_16_1_FD_132988 | JGI IMG/M metagenome (GOLD analysis project Ga0187871, IMG submission 132988) | Peatland microbial communities from SPRUCE experiment site at the Marcell Experimental Forest, Minnesota, USA - June2016WEW_16_10 | ecosystem: Environmental > Terrestrial > Soil >...
AACGGAACAGTCGAAACTGTTCCGCTTACCACCGCAAACCGTTCTTAGTCGACTTGCTCAGGTGCATCAACCCTGCGAGAAAGCCAACAAACAATGCCGATTACAGTTGATTCAGCCCGTGCGCAAAAACCGAAGTTCATACTTCGGTCAGGACCAAAGAAAAAGATCTGGGTGGATTTGGATAATTCTCCTCATGTCCCGTTCTTCCGACCCATCATCGAAGAGCTCGAGAGCAGGGGCTATGAAGTTTTCGTGACCGCCCGGGATGCATATCAGGTGCGTGAGCTTCTGAGCTACTATGGCGTGAAAGGCCGGATGGTCGGCAAGCACCACGGCAAGGTCAAGCTCTCGAAGGCCCTAGGCACGTGCTGGCGTGCTCTCACATTGTCAGCAATTGTGAGTAAAGAAAAGCCCGACCTCGCGATCAGCCATGGATCAAGGAGCTGCCTTGTCGCTTCGAACTTGATGGGTGTCACTAACATCAGTTTGACGGACTACGAGTTCGTGGCCAAGGTACCTTTTGCGAAACCGACCTGGCTGATGGTGCCGAGTGTGGTTCCAGATGACAACCTTAGCCTCCACGGCGCAAAAGTCATGAAGTACCCGGGTATTAAAGAAGATGTTTATCTGGGACAATTTCGTCCCGACTGGACTTTGCGAAGACGCCTGGGTATCGCCGAAGAGGACCTGCTCGTGACCGTGCGACCTCCGGCAACCGAAGCCCACTACCATAATCCTGAGAGCGACCAACTGCTGAGTGAGGTGTTAAATAGATTTCTACATGACACTAAAATCCGGGTTCTTCTTTTACCGAGGAATAAGCGGCAGGAGGTGGAATTGCGATCGACATGGTCGGAAGCGTTGGCCTCCGGAAAAATTCTGATTCCTCAGAATGTAGAAGACGGACTGAACATTATTTGGAACTCTGACTTGGTGATCAGTGGCGGCGGTACGATGAATCGCGAAGCAGCGGCCATGGGAGTCCCAGTTTATAGTATCTTCCGCGGGACAATCGGGGCAGTCGATCGTTATTTGACCGATCAAGGACGGCTAACTCTACTTGAAAGCGTCGAGGATGTTCGAACCAAGATCAAAGTTGTCCGCCGGGAGCGTTTGAAGCAGCGCGTGGGCGAGGCAAATGGCGAGGCCCTCGAAACCATTGTTCGAAACATCGTTGCGATCCTGGAATCCAAGAGCGTTGTGTCTGGAAACGGTCGCGCTTGATTATCTCGGTTTTTACGGTAACGTGGACAAAGCATTGCCAAAAGGATCTGGCTTCGACGTGACCGCTGAAGCAGCCATCGTGAAGCTTCTGGATTACTGCCGGGCCAACGATTGGGCCGGCTACGACCCCTACGATGCCACGAACAGCCGGCTTTTCGATGCGTTGCCGTTTCTGAATTCTCGGCTTCCTCGGTTGGTTCTGACCCAGCTTCTAAAACGCAGTCCGATCAACGTTCGCCGTCTTTTACTGATTCCAAAGACACAAAATCCAAAAGCCATCGCGCTGTTTCTCTCCGCGCTTCTCAAGCCTTCTAAAACCGACGTGCCTGACCGGGAAAATCTCACCCGGTTGATGATCGATAGGCTGATCGCACTGCGCTCCCCAGGGGTTTCCGATTGGTGCTGGGGATATAGCTTCCCCTGGCAGACGCGCACCATCGTAGTTCCTGCATGGCATCCCAACCTGGTCTGTACGACATTCGTCGCGGACGCGCTACTAGATGCCTACGAACAGCGCCCGAACTCACAGTGCCTGAGCATGGCGGTGAGTGCGGCCGAGTATATTCTCAACGAACTCTATTGGACTGACGAAAGCTCCATTGCGGGTTTCGGGTATCCGCTGCCCTCAATTCGAAATCAGGTCCACAACGCGAACTTGCTCGCTGCGGCCTTGTTGTGTCGAGTGTACCGGCACACAGGCGAGGAACGGTTCCTCGGCCCCGCAATGAAAGTGGCCCGTTACTCAGCGGCAAAACAACTGGCGGACGGTTCCTGGTACTACGGAGAGGCTTCGTCGCAACGATGGATTGACAACTTCCACACGGGCTACAACCTGTGCGCGCTGCGGTCGATCTCCCGGTGTGTCGAGACAACCGAGTTCGAATCTTGCATTGGCCGCGGCTTCGAGTTTTACCGAGATCACTTTTTCCGCGAGGACGGTGCGGCGCGATACTTCCACAACCGCACTTATCCGCTGGACATTCATTCCGTGGCCCAAAGCATCATTACTCTCTTGGCATTCAGAGATCTTGATCCGGGCAGCGTTTCGACGGCCCATTCGGTGTTTCAATGGGCCATGGATCATATGTGGGATGACCGCGGATTCTTTTACTATCGTGTCCTGCGCTTTGGCACTATCCGTACCTCGTATATGAGATGGTCGCAGGCCTGGATGCTGCTGGCCATGTCCACGCTCTCGTCCGAGTCGCTCGCTCCGGTGAAATCTCCGCTAACGCAGAATAGTGCAGCTTTGGTCAGATCATGAGTCTTCCCGGCTACGTTCTTATTACTCCGGCGCGAAACGAGGCGGAGTTCATCACGCTAACCCTCGATGCTGTGGTGTCGCAGATGGTCCGACCCCTCAAATGGGTTATCGTCAGTGACGGTTCGACGGACGGCACGGACGAAATCGTCAGCAAGTATGCTGCGAATCACCCCTGGATTCAGCTGCTGCGGATGCCCGAACGTCAGGAAAGGCATTTTGCCGGCAAGGTGCATGCTTTCAACGCGGGCTTGGCCCAAGTCCAGGACTTACAATATGAAGCCATCGGTAGCCTGGACGGCGATACCTCATTTGACGAGAACTACTTTTCTTTTCTGCTTCAGAAGCTAGCCGAGGATTCCGCGCTGGGGCTGGTTGGAACGCCATTTAAGGAAGTCACAACAAATCAAACCTATGACTATCGTTTCGTCAGCATCGAGCACGTGTCAGGTGCCTGTCAGCTATTCCGGCGCAAGTGCTTTGTAGAGATCGGCGGGTACCTGCCGGTCAAGAGCGGAGGTATCGATCATATTGCAGTCATAACCGCCAGAATGAAGGGGTGGAAGACGCGCACTTTCCCCGACAAAGTGTGTATGCATCATCGCAAAATGGGGACCGCTCAGCGCGGTGCACTGACGGCCAGCTTTAAGACGGGTGTCCGCGACTATGCCTTGGGAGGGCATCCGCTCTGGGAGTGCATTAGAACTGTCTACCAGATGACCAAGAAACCCTTTTTCATCGCTGGACTCCTTTTAGGAACTGGCTACGTTTGGGCGTTTATCCGGCATGAGCAAAGACCTGTATCTCCGGAGCTCGTAGCTTTCCGTCGCCGCGAGCAGATGATTCGATTGAAGAAGTTTCTTACGGGCAACCGGTCTCATCCGTCGCGGGTTTCGTCTGCTACATAGCGTTCTTTACGCCGAACCGCCTTGGAAAACGTCAACACCAAAACGATAAGTGCTGAAGCAAATCTCATCGAGAGGTCTGTCGACGCTTCGCATGGCCCCTCGCATACAAGATCTGCATGCAGTTCTGTTCCAGACGGTCCTTCGGTGGGGAAGAGCAGTGCATCTCGCCACGCCGGTGTTCTGATCATAAATGCTGATGACTGGGGGAGGGACCACGAAACAACCCAGCGGATCTTTGAGTGCAGCTCTCGGGGCAGCATCTCCTCTGTAAGTGCCATGGTTTTCATGGAGGATTCGGAGCGGGCTGCGGCGATAGCTCGAGAATCGGCAATCGATGCTGGCCTCCATCTGAACTTTACGACACCTTTTTCAGTGTCGAACGGTCCTGCCCGGCTAAAGGAATTTCAGTGCAAACTGGCCGCTCATTTGCGAAGGCACCGCTTGGCGCAGGTAATCTATGATCCTCGTCTGACCGGCTGCTTCGAATACTTGGTAGCGGCGCAGATCGATGAATTCCACCGTCTGTATGGCGCTGAGCCGAAGCGACTCGATGGCCATCATCATATGCACCTTTGCGCAAATGTCCTCTGGGGGCGATTGTTGCCTGAGGGTGCCGTCGTTCGGAGAAACTTCTCGTTCCGTCCCGGCGAGAAGAGTTTGGGAAACCGTGTCTATCGCGGACTGATCGATCGGATGCTGGCGCGGCGGCATCCAATAGTCGACTTCCTGTTTTCGCTGGTGCCTCTCGAACCTGCGGACCGCTTGCAGGGGATTTTTTCTCTGGCCCGCCATCATGCCGTCGAACTGGAGACGCATCCTGTCGACCCGGAGGAATATGAGTTCCTGGGAGACGAGGTTTTTCGCCGAATCGGTGATCTGCCGATTGCTTCCTATTATGCTCATTCCAAAATGACAAACGAACCGGCGTCGGTGTGAAGGTTGCCACAGATATTTCGACGAACTCTTACGTGTCCCAGTAGAGGCGGGGTTCGAACTAGAAGGGATTAACATTTATGTCAGGACTCTTCAGGAAAAACATCAGCAAGGACCAGAGCCGGGACACGGGCATGGCGATGGTACTGCTGTGTCTGCTTCTCGCACTTTCGCCGAAACGCCACGCTTTTCTATTTGTCGCGATCGCATTACATCTGCTGAACATGACTGTGCCGGTCATTTATCGTCCCATCGCAATCGTCTGGCTAGGGCTTTCCGATGTGATGGGAGCGGTCATGTCTAGGGTTCTGTTGTCGATTGTTTTTTTCCTGGTTGTGACCCCGATCGGCATCCTGCGTCGCTTGTTCGGAAAGGATGCGTTGAAACTCCGCGCCTTTAAAGCGAGTAAGAACTCGGTGATGTTGGAAAGGAATCACACCTTCACGGGGCGGGACTTGGAAAGGCCTTACTGAGGAGGCAGAACCAGTTTTCAAAATCCTGCAAGAATTTTACGTTGCGCCCCGTCACCAATGACACATCGCATTCCGAAACGAATCATCCAAACCGGCAAACAGATTGAGCAGCCGTTGCTGAATCGGGCTGCGATGTCGAATCTGCGGCTGCTGCACCCGGATTTCGAATACTTGTTCTTTGACGACCGTCAGGTCAAGGATTTCATTCATCAGGAATACCCAGAATACTGCGCAGTTTTTGATTCGTTTCAGTGGCCGATCCAGCGCTACGATTTTTTTCGATATCTGGCGGTTTATCGTTACGGTGGTTTCTACTTTGACCTGGACGTGCTACTAGCTTCAGGAGTATCTGGGCTTCTGGATCGTGGCTGCATTTTTCCCTTTGAGGGCCTCACACTCAGTAGTTTCCTGCGGAACCGCTACAAGATGGATTGGGAAATTGGAAACTACGCATTTGGCAGTGTTCCGGGTCATCCTTTTCTAGGGGCGATTATTGAGAACTGCGTGCGAGCCCAAAAGGATCCGCGTTGGGTGAGGCCTATGATGCTCGGTTTTCCTCCCCTGTTCAGAGCCGAGTTTGTGGTCTTGAACACAACCGGTCCAGGGCTGATTTCGCGAACTCTAGCCGAAAATCCCGACCTGGCACAAACGGTCACGGTTCTCTTTCCCGACGATGTGTGTGACCTTCGCAACTGGAACCGGTTCGGGGACCTTGGTGTTCACCTGATGGATGGCTCGTGGCGCCTTGATGCGGGATTTCTGCGGCGGCGTTTAGTGCAATACTGGGAGCTCTGGACACTGCGAAGGCTTTTGAAGGAGAGCCGGAAGCTGGGAAAAATGCGATTCCACCTGGCAAAGAACGACTGCGGAGAGAGCAAGCAACTGAGCGCGTGAGGCAGCTTATGTGTCGTGAAGGCGCGTGCGTCCAATTCGAAATGATGGGTTGCGATGTTTAGCCGTTGCGATATCGAAATACTCTACCGATACGGAGGGATTTGGTTATGGATTTCTTAAAAGACTTGTGGGGTTTCCTGAAGAACAGGAAAAAATTCTGGTTGCTGCCCCTCATTTTGATTCTCTTAGGGTTTGGCGCCCTGGTTGTGTTTGCTGGGGGATCCGCTATAGCGCCGTTCATCTACACGCTGTTCTAACCGCGCCAACGCATCAGAACACACCCGCCAGAAGGAATGAATCACTATGAAAAAGGCAATACTCGGAATATCGGCATACTACCACGATAGCGCTGCCGCGCTCCTCGTCAACGGGCAGATTGTGGCTGCGGCGCAGGAGGAACGGTTCACCAGAAAGAAGCACGACTCGTCGTTCCCCATTCACGCTTGTCGCTACGTGCTCCAGGAGGCGGGCTTAGGTTATAAGGATCTTTCCGCCGTATCGTTTTATGACAAGCCGTTCCTGAAGTTCGAACGCCTGCTTGAGACCTACCATGCTTTCGCGCCCAGTGGCTTTTTGAGCTTCCTCTCAGCCATGCCGGTTTGGATCAAAGAGAAGCTATTCATGCGGCGGTTGCTGGCCGATCACCTGGCTGAACTAGGTGAGGGTGATGTCCCAGTCTTCTATCCGGAACATCACTTGTCGCACGCGGCCAGTGCCTTCTATCCATCGCCTTTCGAGGAAGCGGCAATCCTGACCGTAGACGGAGTTGGAGAATGGGCTACGACGACCATCGGGCGGGGACGAGGGAAAGAGATCTCGATTCTGAAAGAGCTGCAATTTCCGCATTCCGTAGGTTTGCTCTACTCGGCATTCACATACTACACAGGATTCACCGTGAATAGCGGTGAGTACAAGCTCATGGGCCTGGCCCCGTACGGGGATCCCGACTCGCAGCGGACTGCCGACTTCAAAACGAAGATTACAACCGAGCTGGTCGACATTCGCAAAGACGGATCGATCGTGCTGAACATGGATTACTTCGAATATGCCACCGGGCTGAAGATGGCGAACGAGCGAAAGTGGGAGGCGCTATTCGGAGTGCCACGCCGCCCGCCGGAGTCGGAGCTTTCGCAAGTGCACATGGACCTTGCGCTCGCGATTCAACAAGTGACCGAGGAAATCGTATTGCGCTTGGCATGCACGGCTCGGCAGTTGACCGGATGCAAATATCTAGTGCTGGCCGGCGGCGTGGCACTGAATTGTGTAGCCAACGGAAAATTGCTGCGGGCGGGAACGTTCGAAGATTTATGGATTCAGCCGGCGGCGGGGGACGCGGGCGGTGCGGTGGGTGCGGCCTACGCAGTTTGGCACATCCACGACGGCAACGAGCGTCACGTGAATGGCAACCGGGATGCGACCCAGGGATCGTACCTGGGCCCGGAATTCTCTGACCAGGAGATTCGCCGGGCATTGCAGAAGTACGAAGCGAAAGCTCATTACAACGAAGACTTCCAGAACCTGGCATCGACAGTTGCGGCCCGGCTATCGGAGGGGAACGTGGTGGGTTGGTTTCAGGGCAGGATGGAGTTCGGTCCGCGGGCTTTGGGGGGACGGAGCATTCTGGGGGATGCGCGGAATCCGGAGATGCAGAAGAAGTTGAACTTGAAGATTAAGTATCGCGAAGGCTTTCGGCCGTTCGCGCCATCGGTGCTGGAAGAGGACATTGGGGAATATTTTGACCTGGACCGGGAGTCGCCATACATGCTGCTCGTCGCCCCAATCCGGGAGGACAGGAAAATCCCACTTCCGGAACGTTACAACGAGAAGCCATTGTACGAGCGGCTGTATTTCCTTCGGTCGGACCTGCCCGCGATTACTCACATCGACTACTCGGCACGAATCCAGAGCGTGAGTAGGGAGACAAATCCTCGCTACTGGGACCTCATTAATGAGTTCAAGAAACTCACGGGGTACGGCGTGATAGTGAACACCAGCTTCAACGTCAGGGGCGAGCCCATTGTCTGTACTCCCGACGATGCCTATCGATGTTTCATGAGGACTGAGATGGATTTCCTGGTTGTAGGGAACTACATCCTCGACAAGAAAGAGCAGCCGGCCCTGCCGGAAACAGGCGATTGGCGGACCGAATTCAAGCTCGATTAACAGGCATGAAGATAAGAAAGGCGTTAATAAACTTCATTGTTCTCGCACTGTCGACCGCGCTTGGCCTGGTCGTTTGCGAATTTGGCGCACGCCTGTTCCTGAATCCCTCGGACTTCCTTCATCTGGAAGTGGTTCCCGACGACGTGCTCGGTATGGTTCCGTCGCCGAGTGCCATGGCAGGATTCGACAAGTGGGGTTTCCGAAATCGCGGCGTGCCTGAGACCGTCGATATCGTCGCAGTCGGGGACTCGCACACTTACGGAAATACGGCCAAAATGGTGGAGTCATGGCCTTTCGTGCTGGGACAACTCACTGGCCGATCGGTCTACAACATGTCGCTGGGAGGATACGGCCCGAACCAATACTTTTATCTTTCCAATACCAAGGCCTTCACCTTAAAACCTCGGATGATCATTTGGGGTCTGTACATGGGCGACGACTTCGAGGGCGCCTATTCGATGACCTATGGCCTCGATCATTGGGCGTACTTGAGGGCGTTACCGGCCCAGAAAGTGGATCCCAATGTTTGGGAAGAGGAGCCGTTTAGTGGTCCGAGCTGGCACAAGCAGATCAGACTTTGGCTCTCTCGACACAGCGTTCTTTACCAGTTGGTTTTTCACACATCGCTCGGAGGCCGAATTAAAGGGGACGTCCAAATCAGAAACGCCGCGGAACTTTATCCGGGCTTAGCGACGTCCTTGATCATTCCTGAAAAGAACATCTCTGAAGCCTTTCGCCCGGTGGGGATACTGAAGGGCCTTGACCTGGAGAACCCGAGCATTCGCGAAGGTATGCGGATCACCTTCGAGTTGATGAAGGAGATGAACGAAACCTGCAGGCAAAATCACGTCCAGTTCATGGTGGTCGTGATACCGACCAAAGAGATGGTGTTTTCCGAGTATCTCGACCACAATTCGAAGATACCCCTCGACGACGTGATCGATGATTTGCTGGTCAACGAGCGAGTTGCTTTGCAGCAGACATTCACCTTTCTCACCGATTCCAACATTCCCTACGTAGATCCGCTACCAGCGTTGAAGAAGTCTGTCAGCCAGGGCCTCTATGCCAGCAGCGCTGGCGATATGCATCCGAATAAGAACGGCTATCGTGTAATTGCGGAGGCCGTCTCGGAGGTGCTGAAACAGGAAAGCGAGAAGCAGGCTGCCGCGCCGCCTCGATGATTTGAGCAGTAGAGAGCTCCGATTCTAGCGCATCTCAGTCGTCACCGCTTCGCCTCACAACATGTCACAAACAACCGTTCTGGTAGGATTTGCGGAAGCTATGGCGGCACCAGAAGTGGTCTGGAGTCTTGTTGATGCGGGTTTCCACGTCATTGCTTTTGCGCGCAAGGGGCGGCCCTCAGCCTTGCGCCACAGTCGCCACGTGACGTGCCACGAGATTCGCCCGCCCGAATCTGATCTGCAGGCATCCCTCGCTGATCTGATTTCACTGCTGGATTCCTTAAGCAATGTGGTTGGGGGATCTACGCAGATCCTTTTTCCGTTAGATGACAAGGCGGTCTGGCTTTCCAGCCGAGTCCAGTTGAAGAGCGGCTGGCTCTTGGCTGGGCCTCATGGCGCCACTGCTGAACTAGCCTTAAACAAATGCATACAAACCCAGATGGCGCGCGATGCTGGGTTCAACGTACCCAAGACTGCGTTAGCTCGGACGGCGAAGGAAGTCTTTGCGTTCAGTGCCAGCGAATCGTCTCCGATCATTCTGAAAGCAGCTGAGTGTGTTCCAAGATGGCAAGGGCGACTGTGCAACTGCCGGAAATGGATCTGCGCCAACAGTGGCGAGTTAGAACGCGCAGTTGCTGAATGGGGAGAGCGCGTGCCACTCCTGGTTCAACCCTTCATCACCGGTACTGGGGAAGGCGTCTTTGGGCTTGCAGCACCTGACGGCGTGAGGGCATGGAGCGCTCACCGCAGATTGAGAATGATGAATCCTCAGGGCTCGGGTTCGAGTGCGTGTATCTCGCAGACCGTCTCCCACGACATTAAGTCAAAGTCGGAGGCGCTAATCCGAGGAGCCGGGTGGCGCGGTTTATTCATGATCGAGCTTTTGCGTGACCATTCCGGGCAACTTTGGTTTGTGGAGCTCAATGGCAGGCCGTGGGGAAGCATCTCCCTTTCCCGTCGCCAGGGGCTTGAATACCCAGCGTGGCACGTAGGACTTACCCTCGATCAACAGTCGAAGGTTGGAGTGAGTTCGGTTTCTGACGATGGAGTAGTTTGCAGAAACGTAGGTCGCGAATTCATGCATCTGCTATTCGTGCTGAAGGGACCGAAGTCAAGAGCATTGGATACTTGGCCATCATTTTTGAGAACTCTGGCTGACGTTGTGCGGGTTCGCCGGGGAGAAACGCTTTACAATTGGCGACGCGAGGATGCCAACGTTTTCTTTGCTGATTGTTACTACACGGTTAAAGACAACGTATTCAAGTCGAGAAGCTAAAGACCCATGGAAGTTCTTGCCGCCTGTCACGTACACTCCGAGTGGTCCTACGACGCGAAATGGTCGCTCAATGCCTTGAGCGCAAAGTTTCTTGAGCGTGGATGCCGTGTACTGATGATGACCGAGCACGACCGCGGCTTTAGCTTGGCGCGTTGGGAGGAATATCGCCGAGCCTGCGCACAAGCTAGCTCAGGGGAGATCCTTATAGTGCCTGGTATGGAGTACAGCGACGCGACCAACCGTGTGCACATTCTGGTGTGGGGGGCAGTTCCATTCTTGGGCGAAGGCCTGCCGACGAGCGAGATGCTGAAACGGGTGAAGGCCGCGAACGGTGTTGCCGTATTCGCTCATCCTTCGCGGAAGAGTGCTTGGCAGGCTTTTGAACCTGATTGGGCAGATCAGCTTTGGGGTGTCGAGCGGTGGAATCGGAAGTACGATGGCTGGGCGCCCAGCGAGACCTCGTCCGCGCTTTTGCAGAAAGCGAATGCAGTCCCTTTTGTAGGTTTGGACTTTCACACCCAGCGACAGTTGTTTCCTTTGACCATGGCTCTAGATATCGACGGGAGCGTGACGGAAGAGTCGGTACTCGAATGCCTGCGAGCGCGCCGGTGTTTTGCCCGTGCGTTCGGCGCCCCCTTGAGCCAAAGCCTGTTTCGCAAAGCCTTGCCAGCTTTCAGAATTGCGGAACGGAGCCGCCGGACAGCCGCCAGGATTGCCCGCCAAACAGGAGTGCTTTCCCGGTGACCCGCGTCTACCCGGAATCTACCACTGGGACTGTGAGCTCGGGATCGGTGAAGCAAACCCAACATATCAGTGTTTGCATCTGCACCCTCAAGCGTCCCGATCTCCTGAGCCGAACGCTGGCGAACTTGGAGAACCAAAAGACCGACGGACTGTTCACCTACTCCGTCGTAGTATCGGACAACGACGAAATGAGATCTGCGGAACCGGCGGTCGCGCGATTTTGTTCCGCGACGAGTCGGGCCGTCACTTATTGCGTGGAGCCGCGGCAGAACATTGCTTTGGCAAGAAACAAGGCGATTGAACACGCCGATGGCGACTTCATCGCATTTATTGATGACGATGAGTTTCCTGCCAGTGATTGGCTGTTTCAGCTTTATAAGACATACCGGGCGTTCGGTGCCGACGGCGTTCTCGGGCCAGTCCTGCCATTTTTCGAGTCTGATCCGCCACAGTGGGTGAAGAGAGGGAGATTCTTCGATCGTCCGAGGTACGCGACGGGGTTCAAACTAAGCTGGGAGCAGTCCCGCACCGGAAACGTGCTCTTCAAAACGGATATCGCGCGTGACTTGGATACTCCGTTCCGGTCAACTTTCGACACCGCAGGCGAGGACATGGATTTTTTCCGCCGCGCACTGGATAAGGGCTATTGGTTTGTTTGGTGCAACGAAGCAGTAGCCTACGAGGTTGTCCCTTCATCGCGCTGCACGAGGAGCTACCTTTTGAAACGAGCGCTGCTTCGTGGCAGCAATTTTCCGAAGCATCCGAGCCATCGCGCCCGCAACATCGTCAAGTCACTCATTGCGGTGCCCAGTTATACATTGGCTCTGCCGCTGCTGACGCTGTTCGGGCAGCATGTGTTTCTCAAGTACTTGATCAAGCTTCTGGATCATGTCAGCCGACTTTTGGCATTTGTTGGTTTGAACCTTGTCAGCCAGAGACAGACATAAGGAAACATCGGCAGCGTCTTTGCGGAGTTTAACCTTACTCGGGGAATAGTTGTTGGACTTGGATGTTGGTAGTGTCAAAAATACGGAGAGGTCGCCGTTGGCTAAGGCAGCGGCCGGTTCATTGGCTGCAGTGGCTAATCCCACTCGAGGGTTCAAATCCCTTCCCTCTCCGCCACTTTTCCATTGTTGGCTTTCGATCAAACAGTTTAGTTCCGCCGGCTTTAGCGGCAATTCCCAACTATTGCCGAAATCTGATGTACAAGCAGAGAGGATTCGCTGTGCATGCGTAAGTTGATTCACATTTGCGAAAAAGAGATCCGAGTCGAGGGGCATCTGCTTCGCCTTGGGAAGCTCGAAGCGGACGGCTACCTGTTTCTGGAAAATCCCGAACCCGTTGTGGAGCGCTTGCGGAAGCAAGAAACGCGAGTTGATCTCTTCACGTTTATGCAGAGATTGCCGGAAACCGAAAAGAAATACTCGTATCCGATGGAGTGGGATAATCTCGCCGCTTTGCGTGTGACTACCTTCGACGACTGGTGGACGAAACAGCTCGGGTTCAAGGCCCGGAACAAAGCCAAGCAGGCTGAGAAAAAGGGAATCGTCGTGCGCGAAGTTCCCTTCAGCGAAACTTTGGTGAAGGGCATTTGGGAAGTCTATAACGAATCCCCAATGCGCCAAGGGGCGCCAAACCGCCACTACGGGAAGTCAGTCGAAAAGGTGTACCGCGAGGAGGCTACCTTTCTCGATAGCAGCATCTTCATCGGAGCGTTCCTCGGCGAAGATCTCGTGGGTTTCATCAAGCTGGTGCACGACGAAACTCACACCCAAGCCGGTATGATGAACGTGGTTTCAATGATTCGGCACCGGGACAAGGCGCCTGCGAATGCACTGGTGGCGCAAGCAGTCCGATCCTGCGCCGAACGGGGAATTTCTTATCTCGTATACTCGCGCTTCGCCTACGGGAAAAAACGGAAGAGCAGTCTCACCGACTTTAAGGAACGCAACGGTTTTCAACAAATCGATTTACCTCGCTACTATGTTCCCTTGACCGCCGCCGGTGTGATCGCGCTGCGCTTAGGCCTCCACCACAGGTTGGTGGACCATATTCCTGAGTCCGTTGGCGCCAAGCTTCGCGAGCTTCGCTCCGCCTGGTACAACCGAAAGTTCCAGTCCGCGACAGAAGCTCTTTAGGAATGCCATGCCGGGAATCGTAGGTCTGATTACAAAAATGCCAGGCGAACTGGCCCTGCAAAAACTGCACCGCATGGTTGAGGCCATCCGGCACGAGTCCTTCTACCAGACAGGCACTTGGCATGACGAATCGCTCGGAGTGTATGTAGGTTGGGCAGCGCGGAAGGGCTCTTTTTCGGACGGAATGCCGATTCGCAATGAATCGGGCGACGCGGTGCTCGTCTTCTCTGGCGAAGAGTATCCGGAGCCAGGAGCAACTCGCCGACTGAGAGAGCAGGGCCACACTTTCGACCCCAAGGGCCCTTCGTACCTGGTACATGTCTACGAAGAAGACCCCAGCTTCCCGGCACGCCTAAACGGACGATTCCAGGGGCTGTTAACCGACCGATCGCGGGGCCGGTCGACGCTATTCAACGATCGATATGGAATGCACCGAATCTACTATCACGAATCGAAGGATGCTTTCTATTTTGCCGCAGAGGCCAAAGCGATCCTTGCGGTTCGTCCCGAATTGCGGACAGTGGATCCTCAAGCTTTGGGGGAGTTCGTTACCTGTGGCTGCGTGCTTGAGAACCGAACGCTGTTCCCAGGCATCCATCTGTTGCCGCCGGCATCAGCCTGGGTTTTTCGACACGGTTCACTTGATCGGAAAACCAGCTATTTCGATCCGCGGGAATGGGAAGAGCAATCTCCGATGGAGCCGGAGGCCTACTTTCAAGAACTGCGGGAGGTATTCTCGCGAAATCTTCCTCGCTATTTCAATGGCCAGGAGCGGGTCGCGATGTCCCTCACCGGTGGACTCGACACCCGGATGATCATGGCATGGCACCGGGGATCCGCGGACTCGCTTCCGTGTTACACGTTCGGAGGCACATTCCGAGACTGCGAAGACGTGCAGGTTGCGCGAGAAGTGGCTCGTACCTGCAAACAACCGCATCAGGTCATCCCGATTGGCAAGGACTTCCTGTCGCAGTTTCCCAAGTATGCCGAGCGTGCGATCTACCTCAGCGACGGATGCGTCGACGTGACGCGCTCTTCAGACCTGTATGCCAATGCACAGGCGCGCGAGATTGCTCCAGTAAGAATGACTGGAAACTATGGCACTGAGGTGCTGCGGTGGCTCCCTGCGATGAAGCCAGTGCATCCGGCGCCTGGGCTGTTCCAGGCGGATTTTCTCTCCCACATTCACGCCGCCAGAGATACGTTCCGACGAACATTTCAAACGCACCCAGCGTCGTTCGCTGTTTTCCGCCAGGCCCCGTGGTTTCATTACGGGCTGCTCGGGCTGGAGCAGACACAGGTTTCAGTCCGGTCGCCTTATTTGGACAATGATGTTGTACGAACTGTTTTTCGTTCCCCGCAGACTGCTTTCCCAAAGAACCACGGCTCCGTGGACAATGAGGTCTGCCTGCGCTTAATTGCGGAAGGCAACGCAGCTCTTGGCGACATCCGCACGGACCGCGGGTTAGCGGGAAAGAAGCGAGGTCTTAGTGCTCCCCTTACCCGAAATGTTCTCGAATTTACGTTCAAAGCGGAATACGCCTACGACTATGGCATGCCGCAGTGGTTGGCGCGACTCGATCATCTCCTCGCGCCATTTCGCCCAGAGCGCCTCTTTCTGGGAAGACATAAATTTGCGCACTACCGAGTGTGGTATCGGGACGCTCTGTCTCGCTACGTTCGGGAAATGCTGTTGGACTCGAGAACTTTGTCCCGGCCCTATCTGGCAAAGAATAGCGTCGAAAAAATTGTGGAAGGGCATCTTAAGGGAGACCGCAACTACACGACCGAGATCCACAAGTTGCTGACCCTGGAACTACTGCACCGGCTATTGCTTGATCCGAGATGAAATCGCAAACCGTGGCCCCAAGAATGTCGCCGATTCTTCACGATAACGCTCAGATGCCGCCCGCAACAGTAACTGTTGCGTCGACAAGCTCGGCCAAGGCGCAGCGGATTCCTGCGCTCGACTTTACCAAGGGAGCACTGGTCTTGATCATGGTGCTTTACCATTGGCTTAACTATTTCGTCGGCCCGCAAGCGGACGTTTATCGGTATCTGAGATTCCTGACTCCGTCTTTCATCTTCATTACCGGATTTCTCGTGTCCAACGTGTATTTATCCAGGTACGGCGTTTCCAATCCGCGCCTTCCGCGAAGATTAATTGAGAGAGGCCTTAAAATCCTGGGCGTGTTTGTTGCACTGAATGTGATCCGAGTGAGCCTGCTTCCACCGGAATCGCAGGATCAGTTGCTGGCGGAGCATTCGTCGATCAGGAGCCTTGTCGACATCTATGTCATAGGGACCAATCTTGGCGGAGGACAGGGGAAGGCGATTGCCTTCTACGTTCTGGTGCCTATCGGCTATTTGCTGATTCTGTCAGCATTGCTTCTCATCGGCGCCAGGTACTATCGGTACTTCTACCATCTCGTGTTCGCTGTGTCCTTGCTGGGTGTTCTTGCTCTCGATTCATTCGGCACCTCGAGCGCGAACCTCCAACTACTTACGATAGGATTGTTGGGCGTGATTCTGGGATATATACCGATCGACAAAATCAATCGCTTCGTCCAGCACCCATATCTGGTTGGCTTGGGCTATCTGGGCTATTTGTACGCGATAAGGGTTTGGAACGTGATTTACCCTTTGCAAGTCGTGGGAGTGTGCCTTAGCCTCACCATTCTTTATCTGCTGGGAGACGCTGCAGTTCTAAAGGGCAAAGTGCGAAACACTATTATTTTGCTGGGTCAATACTCCCTCCTGGGATACATTGCTCAGATTGCGGTGCTGCAGGTATTGCATCAGGGGCTGCGGCATACCCAACTTGGTGTCGGGAGTGCTTTGGGTGTGTCGTTCTTCGCGGCGATTGCGTTGACCATTCTGATCGTCGATGCGACCGATCGTGGAAGGCGCCGCGTTGTGGTGGTAAATCGGCTGTACAAAGCTGTTTTTGCTTAGCCTGCCGATGAGTGGGAAATATCCGTTGGTGACGTCCGCAGGAGCGTGTTAGTGGCTCGGTTGATTGCTACCGTCGTCTTCGCCTTGGGGATTGTGGGCCTTTTCCGGCTCAATCGGGAACCCGGCGCGCGGACTTCAAAAGCGCTCTGGATACCCGCGATGTGGTTATTTATCGCCGCCTCGCGCAATGTATCCGACTGGCTTCAGATGTCTTCTGGAGGTTCCACCGACTACACCGAAGGAAGCCCTTTGGACCGGACGGTGTTAACCGCCATCCTGCTACTCGGCGTAATTGTGATTCTCATCAGGCACGCGCGAATGGGCGCCTTGTTGCGATCGAACGTTCCCATCCTGCTCTTTTTCTTTTATTGTGGCGTGAGCGTCCTTTGGTCCGACTTCCCTGACGTGGCGTCCAAGCGGTGGTTCAGAGCTTGTGGTGATGTAGTGATGGTTCTGATTGTGCTGTCCGAGCGTGACTGGCAGGCCGCGTTCCGGCAACTTCTCTCTCGCCTCGGCTTCATTCTTGTGCCTCTCTCCATTTTGTTTATCAGATATTATCCTGAGCTGGGGCGCCGATATAGTCGCGCGGGACGGCCATTCTGGGTCGGCGTTGCGACCGACAAGAACGCTCTGGGGATGATCTGCCTGATCTTTGGGCTGGCGTCTGTCTTTCGTTTTTTGCAGTTGTATCAGGAGAAGAAGCCTAACCGCAAGACTAGAGAGTTGATCGCCCAGGGGGCGCTGATTGCCATGACGGTTTACCTCCTAAAGGAGGCTGACTCCGCGACCGCTCTGTCTTGTTTTGGCTTGGCGGGCAGTGTCATGGTGTTGACGTATCTGTATGCCTGGGCTCGAAAACCAGCGGTTATGCATCTCATGGTGGTCGCGGTTTTGAGCGTTGCGTTTTCTGCTCTTTTCCTGGGGATTGGCAGCGGTTTGGTAGAGGATTTGGGAAGAGAATCGACGCTTACCGGCCGGACCGCCATCTGGCAGTCAGCCTTAGGTTTGGTCCGCAACCCTTTGTTGGGAACGGGCTTCGAGAGCTTCTGGATCGGCCCTCGGCTCCGCCAAGTCGAGATCGACATCAATCAAGGAGTGAATCAGGCGCATGACGGTTATATTGAGATTTTCCTGAACCTGGGGTGGGTGGGGATAGCGCTTTTGGGAGGCCTCATCGTCACGGGATATCGTCGAGTTGCTCCGGCCGTTCGTCAACGGACCCAACTCGGCAGCCTCAGGCTGGCATTCTTGATCGTTGCGCTGGCCTACAATTTTACGGAGGGTGGATTCAAGATGATGCACCCGGTCTGGATCGTCTTTTTACTGACGATCGCCATCGTTCCGCGAAATCCGTCCCAGCGTCGCCCCTTGAAAATCGGCATGCAACTCGATGGCTCCCAAAGAACAATTGATCGTCCAAACAAGGTCCAGGATCTTATTGAGGAGCAGACGTTTTCTAGGGATTTTGCAAATCCACATGCAAGGTTCACTGGGTGAGTGACATTAACCCCAGGATGTCGATTTGGTATTGGCATCGCCGATTTCAGAATCAGCTTCTTCCATAGTTATCCACCGTTGAGTGCATTCAGGAGTAGTGAAAGTCAACCTAAGATCCGCATGTCTGGACCGCAAAGGCGAAGAACGTAAGTCCGTGACCTCCCTAGTATTGTTGCACTTAGGCGGTACAAGGGAGATCATGCCCTTCCGTGACCTGTGCAGAAAGCGCGTTCGCTAGGAGAATCGCTTTAGGCGTATTCGGAGTCTGTCTCGGGCCCGGCACGGTGCACACTCCCCCCACGCAATCGCACACTGAGGTCTTAGGAGATTTGATGAGAGCTAACCGATCGCTTTATTTCCCCCTTTTGTTGCTCTGCCTTACAGTGTGTTCCCATGCTCAATTGTGGACCGGTATCATCAGTCCCAGCCGCGCCATTGATTGGACGCAAGCGGGAATATCGGGAGGCCTTCCGGATGCGAATTGGCCGCAATGCGGATCAACCATAGCGGCAGGGACGTCAGCTGCGGGCATCACAAGCACGATGGCCGCTTGCGCCAGCACTTACCCGAATGGAAGTTTTGTCCTGCTCGGAGCAGGGACATTCGCTTTCACGAGTCCGGTGCATTGGCCGACTTCGGGACATATCGCCCTTCGCGGTTCTGGGGCCAATACAACCTTTATCGTACCCAGTTCGTTATCGAATTGCAGCCAGGCTCCCTACGCTGCCCCGTTTTGTGCAGAGTCGAGCGATGGTACTTACATCAGCAGCCCATCTCGCACCATCTATGCATGGACCGCCGGCTACACCCAAGGCACGAATCAACTCACTCTGAGTGGAACAAGCGGCATTAACTCAAGCAATCCAACACTGGTTTTCCTGGAGCAATGCGACACCGGCTACACGGCACAAAATGCAACTTCCAATTGCACCGGAAGCGCAACCGACAACGGCCAAATGTTCATCTGCGAGGATACTTACAGCTCTAGTGGACCCACCGGTTGCTCGATTGACGGTCCCGACACCGGCGATCCAGAGCGCGGCCAATTGGAGGTGAGCGCTGTCACCAACGTGAACAGCGGAAGTGGCGTAATTACCCTTGCGAGTCCTTTGAAGTTCCCCAACTGGACTTCGGGACAAACTCCGAGGGTCTGGTATGCGCAGCCTGTCGTGCAGGTGGGCCTGGAAAATCTTTCCATAGATTTATCCAGCACGGGTGGCTCGGGCGCAGTTTTCTTCAGCGCGTATCAATGGTGGGTAAGCGGAGTGAAGGTGGCTAACTTCAGTGGTTATGGAATCTTCGCGTACCAGTCCATTAATGGCATGGTTCAGAATAACTACATCACTCATTCCACAGGTTCCGACAGTTATGGAGTGCGATACTTTGTCGCCTCCAATAATGTGATGCAGAACAACATCATCACCCAGGTGTTCGCGCCCTTTGTGAACGACGGTCCCGCATCCGGTAATGTGTTTGCCTACAACTTCGTGATCGACGATAACTACTTGTCGGATTTCCTGCGCGGGTCTTTCTTCGAGCACGCAATTGACGCATACGATCTGTATGAAGGCAATGTCGCGGATAATCAGTGGAACGATGGAGATCACGGGACCGCACCAATGATCACGCGCTATCGTAATTTCTTCTTCGGTTGGGAATCGTGCGGGAACGGTCAATGCGGGTCATCCAAGACAAAGGATGGCTGGACAAATTCGGCTGTTGATTCTTATGCGGATCGCTACGAGAACAGCATCGCCAACGTGTCAGGTACTCCAGGCTGGCACACAACGTACAAGAGCAGCAACGGAGGGCTGGGCGGAGGCGACGAGTATGTGGTCGATACTCCGGGTCCGAGCCAGAGCGGAATACCGATCGACCCGCTGGTTATGTCCACGTCGATGTGGTGGGCCAACTACGATGTCGTGACCGGCGGCGCGCGCTTCTGCGGAAGTTCGTCGGATACAGGATGGTCCACGACGTGCAACAGCAAGTCCGAAATTCCAACCGGAGCAAGTACCTACCCGAATTCGCTTCCGACGGTCGGCGATACGGGAGCAGGACAACCCGCGCTTCCTGCCTCGTTCTATCTTTCCAGCCCACCGTCATGGTTCGGATCCGTTCCCTGGCCTGCAATCGGCCCTGACGTGACGAGTGGGACCTTGGGCCAATGTACGGGAACGCTGAATACGCCGGGTGAGTACGCAGGAGTGGCCGCAACGGCAAGTTCGCAGTGTACAGGAACGACGCTGGCAACTGCTTGGAATGGGCACGTGAATGCCATTCCAGCCATGAATTGCTACCTGAGCACGATGGGAGGGCCGCCAGATGGAACGGGAAATGTCTTGGCGTTTGACGCAACTTCTTGTTACGGCAACACGTCCCAGCCTCCAAATCCTCCAACGGGGCTCACTGCGGTGGTTCAGTGACATCGCTTTCTTGCTCGATGCAACGCACGTGACGCAGTTAAATCGGGCGCCTAAGCGGTAAGTTCGGTCCGGATCGTGAGCAGCTTAGCCGATTCACTTTGCAGGCGGCTCAGGCCTTAAATACGATTATCAGGTTCGCTGCCTGCCGTTTCGAGTGATGTCCAAGAAAGCCAGCAACCTGTACCTTCATTCGCTCGCTTCAATGCGATCGAGAACCACGAATAACTTACACGCCATTGAGACAACGAATATGACAGTCTCTTTGGTCTTCGCTCTGCACAATCGCTGACCAAACACTAACAATTAGACCGAATCAGACCTTCTGACGCGTGCCGTCGTCTGAAACTCTTGATCTCCGGACGTTGCATACCAACCGAGATACGCCGCCAATGTTTGCATCCAGCCTAAGAGAATCGTGTGCCGAGGACGCGTTTTGAAACCTTTCGACATTAATGGCGTGTTCCAGGGCAGTCGGGAGGGTGGCGAGTTGCGTCGCCGGGCCGTGCGTAGTGCCGGCGTTACGGTGCTCTCCCAAGGAGCAGTATTTGCGGTTCAGGTGATCGCGACCGTGGTTTTGGCTCGTCTTCTCACCCCGGCGGATTTCGGGGTGGTAACCATGGTCACTACTTTCAGCTTGCTAATCATGAGTTTTGGGCTGAATGGATACACTGAGGCGGTTCTACAGCGCAACGACATTGATCATTTACTGGCTAGCAATCTGTTCTGGATCAACCTTGGCGTGGGTCTTCTCGCGACAGTGGGATTCGCAGCGGCGGGATCCCTGCTGGCAAGGTTTTACGGGGATCCACGCGTAGCACAGGTTGCGGTTGGGATGTCGTTGACCATTTTTATCAGCAGTACTTCGGTGGTGCACGTTGCACTCCTCAAGAGAGCCCTACGTTTCTCTTCAACCTCGGCCAATGATATTGTCGCCAGCGCCGTATCAGTATCAGTTTCGATCCTGCTCGCTTGGATGGGATGGGGCTACTGGGCGCTGGTTGCGGGAGCGGTCGCCCGGCTTCTTATTCAATCGATTGGGGCATGGTACCTCTGCCAGTGGCTTCCCAGCCTGCCGCGCCGAGTGAAGGGAACGGGCTCCGTGATTTGGTTCGCGATGCACGTCTACGGTCGCTACAGCGTGAACTACTTCGCACGGAATACGGATAACCTTTTAGTAGGATGGCGTTTCGGCCCGGTTTCTCTAGGGTTCTACAAGAAGGCATATGATCTGTTTCTCTTGCCAGCGAACCAACTCCTGGCACCGGTTTCAGAAGTCGTTCTTTCTACGTTAAGCCGGTTAGACCGCAACTCCCTTCAGTACAGGCGATATTTTCTGAACGGACTGTCTATCCTGGCGTTTGTCGGTATGGGAGCGGGAGCACTCTTGACCCTCATCGGCAAAGACCTGATTCGTCTGCTCTTGGGACATAAATGGGACGCAGCTGGTCAGATTTTTACATATTTTGGCCCCGGAATTGGAATCATGCTCATCTATGCCACGCACGGTCTGATTCACCTTTCCATTGGGAGGGCGGACCGATGGTTCCGCTGGGTGATTGTCGAGTTCACCGTGACCGCATCGCTTTTCCTTATCGGATTGCGATGGGGGCCGGTGGGAGTTGCGGCAGCTTGGAGTGCGTCTTTTTGGATTCTCACGCTCCCGGGCTTTTGGTACGCAGGAAGACCGATTCACTTTGGCGTTGCCCCGATCATCTCGACGGTCTGGAGATATGTGGTTGCTTCAGTGATAGCGGGCGGGGCTTCGGCTTTGATCATCCGAGAAGTTCCTTGGCTGCTTTCGTCACCGAGCGCAATCTTTGCTCTGGCCCGGATCGTGATAATCTCCGTGTTGTTCTCAGCTCTGTATGTGGGCGCGGTTATTCTGTTGCATGGCGGACCTGAACCGCTCCATCGCTTTGCGAAGCTGTTGCCGGATCTGATTCCGGGGAGGTTTTCGAGTACGCGTTCGCGGCTTCAAGCGGAAGGGATGGCGAGCCAACCCCCCCGAACCGCTTCCACCGCCGGCGCCTAAAAGTCCTACGGTGGCCAGAGGAAATAAATTGAGAGTTTACAATCCAGGTCGATCCGAATCTTCCTCCATCTCCAGCTGTGGGACGGTGCGAAGGATTACTGGATGTTATCGGTTTCACTTCGGGGTGCGCGGGTGAGGTTGCTTAACTATTATCGACGGCGGGCCGCGAGTCTGTCATTCAGACGGCCGCACGCCATCCGGTCACAACAGCCATTGATTTCCTTTACCTTCGACGACTTTCCCCGATCGGCCTTGCTGGTCGGGGGAGAGATCCTCAGGCGCTTTGACCTTACGGCGACGTATTACGCATCGCTCGGACTCATGGGCAGGGATACACCCACCGGTCAAATGTTTGTTCCCGAGGACTTGAGAACGCTTTTCCAACAAGGACACGAATTAGGCTGCCACACTTTTGCTCATTGCGATTCATGGGATACGGACCCAGCGGAGTTCGAGGAGTCGGTCATCCAGAACAGCGAAGAGCTCGTCATGCTACATCCAGGTGCGGAGTTCAAGACCTTCTCCTACCCGATCAGTCTGCCTCGACCTCGGACTAAGGCGAAGATTGTCGACTATTTCTTGTGCTGTCGAGGTGGCGGCCAAACTCTCAATGTTGGGAACGTTGACCTCAATCAACTCTCGGCGTACTTCTTGGAAAAGAGTCGGGACAATATTCAGCAGGTCAAGGATCTGATACAGCGTAACCGGCAAGTTGGTGGATGGCTGATTTTTGCGACTCACGACATCTCTGACAATCCCACTACATTCGGATGCACACCGGAATTTTTCGAAGAGGTTGTCCAGTACGCCATTAGCTCGGGCGCACGTATTTTGCCAGTGGCGGCTGCGCTGGAGGTACTTAAGGTTCCAGTTCGTCGAAAGGTCTCGACCAGTCGATCTGTCGACTCCGATTCTAGAGGTACCGGCCAACCGTCACTCTTGCGGCCGGAAGCCATAAGGCCTCTAGTGTCGATCCTTGTCCCTGCTTTCAATGCGCAGGAGTGGATCGCGGACACGATCCGCTGCGCCATTTCGCAAGAGTGGGATCGAAAGGAGATCATTGTCGTAGATGACGGTTCGACGGATGAAACCCTAGCCCTAGCGCGGCAGTTTGAGTCGGAGGGCGTTCGAGTTGTCTCTCAGAAGAATCAAGGGGCGGCCGCGGCTAGGAATACAGCCTTATCTCTTAGCCATGGGGACTACATTCAGTGGCTGGATGCTGACGATCTTATCGCTCCCGACAAGATCGCGAGGCAGATGGAAGCGTTGGATAAGTGTCGAAGCAAACGGACGCTTCTTTCCTCGGCATTCGGGAAATTCTTGTACCGATGGTATCGTGCGGAGTTCGTTCCCACCGCTCTCTGGTGTGATCTGTCTCCGACGGAATGGCTGCTGCGGAAGATGGGAGAAAACCTTTATATGCAGACAGCAACGTGGCTGGTCAGTCGTGAGTTGACTGAAGCCGCAGGTCTGTGGGATACGCGTTTATTGAGTGACGACGACGGCGAGTATTTCTGTCGCGTTCTTCTCGCCAGCGACGGCGTGCGATTCGTGCCGGAAGCGAAATCGTACTATCGTGCACCGGGGGCGGCGTTCGGCGGTACCCTCAGCTATATTGGGCAATCTGCTAAGAAGATCAAAGCCCATTGGCTTTCGATGCAATTGCACATTAAATACCTGCGGTCCCTGGAAGACAGCGAAAGGGTCCGCGTTGCTTGTCTAAACTACCTGCAAAGATCGCTGATCTACTTTTATCGGGAAGACGTCGAGATCGTGAAGCAGGCTGAACAGATGGCGGGGGAACTAGGAGGCAAATTGAGACCTCCCTACTTGTCCTGGAAGTACTCCTGGTTCAGAAGGCTTTTTGGCTGGTCGGTGGCTAAGCGCGTCGCGTTCTTTTCGCGGAAAATGAGGTGGTCCTCGCAAAAACTTTGGGACAAAACTCTCTTCCGCATCGAAAACCGAAAACCCATAGGACAGTCCGGAGACATAAGGGTGAGAGTCGGCACTTCGTCAGAGAAATCTCTCGTGCGAGGGTCCTGATGGGCTAGGTCACGATTCTCTTTGTGCAAGTCAGAATTGATTACGGTGAATGTCCACATCTTAGATCCGCTTTCCGACAGACGGTGGGATGCATTCGTCGATCGGCATTCGCGGGCATCAGCATTCCACCAGCGGGGTTGGCTTGAGGCTTTGGCCCGCACGTACGGCTACGAACCATTTGTACTTACGAACGCAACTGCCGATGAATCTTTGAAGGATGGTGTAGTTCTGTGCCGCGTATCGAGTTGGTTGACTGGAACTCGGCTGGTGTCGCTTCCGTTTGCGGACCACTGTGAACCACTTCTGAACGACCTCGGTGAGTCCCTCGAATTCATGAACTGGTTGCAGCTTCAAGCCGACCACAAAGGATGGAAGTACATCGAGTTTCGGCCATTGCCTCATGTTTGCCACGGGACTTTTGGTTTGGTACCGAGTCATTCGTACTGCTTCCACGTTCTCGATGTCGAACCGACTTTGGAACAGATCTTTCGGGGATTCCACAAAGATTCTATTCAGCGTAAGATTCGTCGGGCCGAGAAGGAAGGACTTTCTTACAATGCCGGGCGCTCCAAGCAATTGCTGGATGAATTTTATCGGCTGGTCTTGATGACCAGAAAACGGCACCAGTTACTTCCTCAGCCGCGAGCCTGGTTCGCAAATTTGATGGAGTGCATGGGCGACAAGGTTCAGATCAGAGTAGCTCGTAAGAATGACATTCCAGTCGCCGCGATGCTGACTCTGCGACATCGATCATCCGTCATTTACAAGTATGGGTGCTCAGACGAACGGTTTCACAATCTAGGGGGCATGCCGTTTCTGTTCTGGAGGCTTATCGAGGAAAGCAAAGCGTCGGGGGTGGGGAAGATCGATTTTGGCCGTTCCGATTTGGAGAACGACGGGCTGATTACTTTCAAAGACAGATTCGGCACTGCTAAAGCACTGCTGACGTACTATCGATATCCTGCTACAAAAAAGGAAGAACCGGGGATGGGTCGGTTTGCAGAAACGGCTCGTCAGTTTCTTTCTCTTCTGCCGGATGCTGTTTGTTCTCAAGCTGGCAAGCTTCTATACCGGCACATGGGCTAGCTGATAATGGCGGACATTAGAGGGAGGGGAGGGTTTGGTGGTACTTGGTATGCGAGAGTTGTCACCGTGGCTTGCATTTGCGTTCTATGCATCATTCTGATTGCCGGCTTATGGCCGTTGCACATTCCTGCTAACAAGGTCAGCTGGCTCAAGAACCAGAACGGATTGGTTTTTGGTCGTTACGGGAGCGTGGTGAGCGCGGGCCCATTTCGCGGCAGAGATTCGGCGGGCGACGCCGCGTGCAGTCTTGAGATCTGGCTGGAGCCCACTCGGATTGACCAGAAGAAGACGATTCTGTCCTTCGACGGATCCTCGCATCCTGGAGATCCGTTCTCGCTGCAGCAAGACAAAGATGCGCTGCGCGTACAACGGCATAACGTCGATGGCCAGGGCACTGCGAGAACCGCATGGTTCATGGTCGACGGCGTGTTCCGCGACAAGAAACCGGTATTCGTGACAGTTACCTTAGGAGCACAGGACACGTCAGTTTATGTTAACGGTGTTCTGGCGAAGGTTTCTCCTCTTCTCGGGGTCTCTCGAAACAACCTCACCGGCCGCCTTGTCGTCGCTGATTCTCCGACCGCCAGCAACAATTGGTCTGGCCAAATTTTGAGACTTGCTATTTATCGTCAGCAGCTGACAACCGCACAGGTCGCCCAACACTGGGAGAATTGGAGCAATGGCTTGCGACCTGCTGTGGTAGAAAATGAAGGTCCTGTCGCCCTGTACTTGTTTGATGAAGGCAAGGGCAGTATCGTCCACAATCAACTGGATCCCGCGACGGATTTGATTATTCCGTCTCACTATTCCGTTTTGCATTCGGGATTTCTCCTGACTCCGTGGCGCGAGTACAAGCCCACATGGAGTTATTGGCAGGATTTTATCGTCAACATCACTGGATTTATCCCCTTAGGTCTTTTTGTTGCCGCTTATTTCTCCACAGTGAGAGTCATCGACCGCGCCAGGACAGCTACGATTCTGCTTGGCTTTGCTGTCAGTCTCACGATCGAACTGCTTCAAGCATACTTGCCAACCCGAAGCTCCGGTATGACAGATCTGTTTACCAACACAATGGGCACGGCGATAGGGGTGTTGCTCTACAGTTGTTCTTTCACGCAGGAGTTGCTTTCCAAAGCCATGCACGATCCCACTGATCTAGTGCAAGATCCTTCGCAAGGAAAGTTGAAGAATAACGCTAGACTGGTAACTTCCGTTTAGATATTCAAAACATGTCTATTGACCTATTGCCAGTCAGGCGCGTCGAATCTAGGGGTAAGCTCCAATTCCATGTGGGGTCCGAGGTGCTCGTCCACAGAGGAGGGGTGGAATCTCCTGAGATGCTGAGTCGACCGGTGCGTGATCACTTTCGTTGCCCTGAAGGCTTTTTGGATTTTGCTCTAAGCGAGAAGCTATCTTCCAAAGAGGGATACTTCCGATTTGGCTCGAACGCAACCTGCTACGGTCGTTCCTCTTCTGGCGTTTGTGACGAACCGGTCGAGTCTTTGCTTTACGACTGCGCCGAAGAGGTAGTGACACGCGGCCCTCAGTTGCATCTGCCGTTCAATCCGGCTGAAATCGTCGATAACCTTCGCCTGGAACGCTACGCGAACAATGGGAGCGCGGAGAGCGGCTACGAAGCGTTGCAAAAAAAGTTTTATTACCTGCTCCGCCCGTTTACAAATCTTGCGATGCGAAAGCGGATTCAGAAATTGCGGTCGCGAAATTGGAGCAAGCGGAGTTTTCCTTGTTGGCCGTTGGACGTTACGGTCGAAAACGTTTGCGAGCGACTCTTGTCGTTGTCGATAAAAGCCCAAGCCGTGGATCGGGTCCCGTTCGTGTGGTTTTGGCCGGGAGGCGCTCGCGGCTGTGTGTTAATGACGCACGACGTAGAAAACGAAGCTGGAAGAGACCTGTGTTCAGATTTGATGGATCTGGATGATTCTTTCGGAATAAAAGCGTCCTTTCAGATCGTTCCCGAGAAGCGGTATGCAGTTTCTCCGAAGTTTGTCGAAACCATCCGAAATCGAGGTTTTGAGGTTGGAATTCAGGATTTGAATCATGACGGCCGGCTTTTTGACGATCACGACGAATTCCGCCGGCGAGCCGCCATTATCAATCGTTACGGCAAGGAGTACGAGGCGAACGGATTCCGGGCAGCGGTGCTTTATCGCAAGCCGGAATGGTATGACAGTCTCAATTTCTCTTTCGACATGTCGATCCCGAATGTCGCGCATCTTGACGCCCAGCGCGGCGGTTGTTGCACCGTCATGCCGTATTTCATCGGCAATATCCTTGAACTGCCTGTGACAACATCCCAGGATTATGCGCTGTTCCATCTTCTCGATCAGCGTTCGATTGACCTGTGGAAAGTCCAGATTGAGTTGATCCTCGAAAAGTGCGGCATGGCAAGTTTCATCGTCCACCCCGACTATGTCATGGAACCAGACACCAAGTCGGTGTATGAGGCTCTGTTGGCCTACCTGCGAAACTTGCGGAAAAAGAAACAGATCTGGTTTGCCCTTCCATCCGACATCGATTCCTGGTGGAGGGCGCGCAGCAAGATGTCCGTGATCAAGCACAATAATTCATGGCGGATTGAAGGGGAACAGGCCGACCGCGCCGTACTGGCTTACGCCAAGAACGTCGACGGAAAGTTGGTCTACGAACTGGGAACCGCTGCGGAGGCGAGATAGCAGGCCGGCTGAGGTCTTCTCCGCTTTCCTGTCGCCAAATTTATGCATATCCTTCACGTAGTTGGAGCCCGACCGAATTTCATGAAAGCTGCGCCTGTGGTGGGCGCCCTTCGCGAGCGCGGAGTAAAGCAGACTCTAGTTCACACCGGCCAACATTATGACGCAAACATGTCGGACGTATTCTTCCGGCAGCTGGGAATGCCTGAGCCCGATGTGAACATGGGGGTCGGTTCTGGAAGTCATGCAAAGCAGACCGCGGAAGTCATGGCTCGATTTGAGCCGGTTGTGCTCGAACGCAAACCGGATGTCGTACTGGTCTACGGCGACGTCAACTCGACGGTAGCTTCAGTTTTGGTCTGCGCCAAGCTGCTTGTCCCAGTGGGGCACGTCGAAGCCGGGCTGCGTTCGTTTGACCGGACCATGCCAGAGGAAATTAATCGGCTGGTCACGGATCAATTGTCCGATTTCTTATTTACTCCCTCGGAGGACGGCGACATCAATCTTCGTCACGAGGGAGTCTCTCCAGAGAAGATTCACAGGGTCGGTAACGTGATGATCGATTCTCTGGTGCGACTCTTGCCGACTGCATTGCAATGCAGCATGAGCGCCTTGCCGGAGCGATATGCTCTGGTGACGCTGCACCGGCCAGCCAACGTAGACGATAACCAAGTCTTGCGGAGAATCCTGCAGTCACTCCTCGACATTAACAAGAATCTGGATGTTGTCTTCCCGGTGCATCCCAGGACCCGTCAGCGGATCGCGGAATTTGGCATCGATGTGCGCCATCTTCATCTGTTGGAGCCCGTGCCCTACATCGAGTTTCTTGCTCTGCAGAGCCGGGCGACTGTAGTAATCACAGACTCTGGTGGGATTCAGGAAGAGACTACGTATCTGAAGGTACCCTGCATCACCGTGCGCAATAACACGGAACGTCCTATTACCGTCACAATGGGTACCAATGTCCTGGTTGGTCAAGATATTGGCAAACTTCGGACGGAGCTGTCTCGGATTCTTGACGGACGAGCCAAGCCGGGTACGATCCCTCCATTGTGGGACGGACGGGCGGGGGAACGTATCGCCGACATTTTGCTGAGAGTTAGCGCCAGTCACGAGCCCCAGGAATCACGGCTCTCGGCTGCGCATCCATCATTCTGATTACCTGGACAAGAGCGAAGTAACCATTTTTACATCACCAAGGGCCATTGAGGGTCAGGGGATTAAGTGGCTTTATAGTATCTGGGGAGAGGGAAATTTAGGGCGGTTCATCCGAGATATTTCAAGGAAAAACTACAATGTGCGATGTAGCCATTATTGGAGCAGGACCTTACGGCTTATCTGTCGCAGCTCACCTCCGAGCGCGTGGCGTCGATTTTCGCATCTTTGGCAATCCGATGCAGACCTGGCTCAAACACATGCCGAAAGGCATGCATTTGAAATCCGAAGGCTTCGCCTCCTCGCTTTATGACCCAGGTTCGACCTTCACCTTGGCCGATTACTGCAAGGAGCAAGGTCTCCCGTACGCCGATATTGGAACTCCGGTACCCCTTGAGACATTCACCGGCTACGGCCTCGAGTTCCAAAAGCGTTTCGTCCCAGAGCTTGAACTTCAATGGGTGAGCTCGCTGCGGCGCAGCGCGGTCGGCTTTCAAATCACTCTTGGCAGCGGAGAGTCGTTTACAGCGCGAAGGGTAGTCGTCGCTGTTGGGTTGACCTACTATGATCACACGCCAGCAGTGTTGGGCGCGCTTCCGGAGGGTTTCGTAACGCACAGCTCGAAACACGGCGCCCTTGACCACTTCCAAGGACGCGAGGTTGCGGTCGTAGGAGCCGGAGCATCAGCCCTTGACTTAGCCGCCTTGCTGCATCAAGTTGGAGCTTCTGTTCAAGTCATCGCGCGCGTGCCGAAGATACGTTTCCACGATCCGCCCGAAAACCTCGATCCATCATGGCTGGATCGTTTGCGAACGCCGATCACGGGTATAGGTCCGGGCTGGAAACTGTTTCTTTGTACCAATCTGCCTCTCGTGTTCCGTCAGATGCCGGACCACTTCCGGCTCGACAAGGTTCGCCGCATTCTCGGTCCTGCGCCCTGCTGGTTCACCAAAGAGCAAGTAGTCGGGAAGGTGGGACTCAACGTTGGCGTTACAATTACCCAGGCCACGACGCAGAATGAAAGAGTGACCCTTCAGCTCACAGATAGTGCGGGTATGAGGAAGACACTGACGGCTGATCACGTCATCGCGGCCACCGGCTACAAGCCCGACTTGCGGCGATTGAAGTTTCTCGATTCAGACGTCCTTTCCGGGATCCGGTGTGTCGAACAAACGCCGTACCTGTCGTCGAACTTTGAGTCGACCGTGCCCAACTTGTACTTTGTAGGCATAACTGCGGCGAACACGTTTGGGCCTCTTTTGCGCTTTGCCTATGGCGCAGGATTCGCAGCCCCCCGTCTCGCAAAACATTTGGCGCGAAGTGCTTCCCGCAATTTGGTGAGGCATGTGTCCGCGTCAAATTCTGAGACCCCAGTTTCGTCCGAAACTGCGGAGCACGTGTCCGGATAAACAATCGGCGCCTCATCGTCCTGCTTCGTCCGGGAACCGTAAGAACAGTTTCAGAGTGATGTGCATTCGAAACGAAGTCTGCCGCTAAATGCAAGCAACGAATAAAGGCGAATCGGAAGTCTTGGGAGCCGCTGCTCCAAGAATCCTGCTCGCCGACACAAATCGCTGGGCTTTATCGGCTCGCCTCGCAATTGCGCTTTCACAGGTCGGCTGTCAAGTCTCGGCTACTTGCGCGAAGCCGGGCCACGCGCTTCTGAAGACTAGGGCCGTGCAGCGGACCTTCGACTATAGCGGCCTTCGCCCGCTTGAGTCGTTGACCGCTGCCATCGAGGCCGTAGACCCAGAGATCGTGATTCCATGCTGCGATCGCAGTGTCGGACATCTTCATGAGTTGTATGCCAGGGCTCAAAGTCAGGGAACCGCCGACAGCAAGATGACAGCGTTGATCGAGCGTTCCTTGGGTTCGCCCGCGAGCCATTCCACAGTCTCTTCCCGGTACGATCTTCTCGCTCTGGCTCGCGAGGAAGGGGTTCGAGTGCCGGCTACGAGCCGAGTCAATACAGGGGAGGAACTCGCAGATTGGCAGGCTAGGCAGGAATTTCCTTGGGTTTTGAAGGCTGATGGAACATGGGGAGGTGGCGGCGTCAAGATCGTCCATGGACCGGACGAGATTCAGACGTCTCTCACGCAACTCGGGCGGATGTTTGGCTTAAGGCGGGTCATCAAACGGCTTTTGGTAAACCGTGACCCTTACTGGCTGCGGCCTTGGTGGAATCGGAGCAGGCACGCGGTTGTCGCCCAGTCCTACGTTGAAGGCCATCCCGCCAACTGTGCTGTCTTATGCTGGAAGGGTCGGGTTCTGGCAGGAATTGGCGTCGACGTGGTCCAGTCGGAAGGGGTGACAGGTCCCGCCAGCATAGTGCGCGTAGTGGATAACCCCGAGATGATGTTCGCAGCGGAACGGGTCGCCGCCCGCTTGGGCTTGTCGGGATTTTTCGGTCTGGATTTTATGATCGAAACGGGAAGCGGGGCAGCGTATCTTATCGAAATGAACCCACGGCCCACTCCGCTCTGCCATTTGCGACTCAGTCATGGGCGTGATATGGCCGGTGCGCTATGGGCGCGACTTGCAGGTCAGCCAAATCCGGAAACGCCATCCGCGACTCAGAACGATATGATTGCTTATTTCCCGCAGGCTTGGGAAAGCAAGAGTGACTTGCTGGAGTCGAGCTTTCAGGATATTCCGCACGGGGAACCAGAACTCATCCGGGAACTCTGCCAACCCTGGCCGAATCGCACTCTCCTGTTTCGTCTGTGCACGCGCCGGCGCCAACCGCCATCGCGCACGACGATCGGTGTCCCTGAGAGCTCAGATCAAGCCCGGTCGACGACTCAAGAAGTTCCGGGTTGTACCTGTCACGGCGTGCTTGCCGATACTATTAGCAAAGCGCCTGCAGGAAAAGCGCGCACCCGCCGACATGACGTTTCATGAGACTAGTCTCCCCGGTGTGTTCGAAATTCATCTCGAACAGCACGGCGACGAGCGCGGGTTCTTCGCCCGCTCCTGGTGCCGGCGCGAGTTTGAACAACGAGGGCTGAATCCTGTCACGGTCCAGTGCAACGTGTCGTTCAATGAGAAAAAAGGAACGTTGCGTGGTATGCACTACCAGGCTGAGCCGCACGCGGAAGCGAAACTGGTGCGGTGCACCCGTGGATCGATTTACGATGTCGTGGTAGACTTGCGCCCCGAATCGCCGACGTTCAAGAAATGGGTCGGCGCCGTCCTGACCGCCCTCAACCGCCATATGATCTATGTGCCAGAGGGGTTTGGACATGGCTTTTTGACCCTCGAAGATCGGACCGAGATTTTCTACCAGATGTCAGAGTTCTACCATCCCGAATTGTCGCGCGGTGTGCGATGGAATGATCCGGCCTTTCAGATTATGTGGCCAACCGAACCGGAGATCATTTCAGTGCGCGACCGTAACTACCCGGGTTTCGAGTGAAAGTTTTCGCGCAGAATATGTCCCTGTTGAAAGAATTCGACCAACGTGATCCAGTGGAGATCGGAGAACAACTGCATCGCTTTGCGGCCGAGCTCTACCCGATCTGCAGGAGCATCACTGGGGATGGCGTTCGCCAAACCTTAGCACAGATAAACAGGCGTATTCCGGTTCAAATCACTGAAGTCCCTAGCGGCACCGCAGCATTCGATTGGACGGTCCCCAGGGAGTGGAATATCCGCGACGCTTATATCAAGGATCCGGCGGGCAAAAGGGTCGTAGATTTTCAGCGTTCCAACCTTCACGTCCTAAATTACAGCACGCCGGTACGAGCCACTTTGCCACTGAGCGAACTGAGAAAGCATCTGTTTACGCTACCGGAGCATCCGGATTGGATCCCGTACCGAACGGCTTACTATAAGGACGCTTGGGGTTTCTGCCTACCTCATAACCAGATGCTCGCGCTCGCCGATGGCAACTACGAGGTGTGCATAGACTCTTCGCTCCAAGACGGACATTTAACTTACGGCGAATGCTATATCCCCGGCAGCTCCGCCGACGAAGTGTTGATCTCGACGCATGTCTGTCACCCTTCGCTGGCCAACGACAATCTCTCTGGGCTGACCGTAGCGACCGCTCTGGCGGAACTGCTCTCCGGGCGCGACCTTCGCTACTCGTATCGCTTTCTGTTTATTCCCGGAACTATCGGCGCGATCACCTGGCTTGCCCGCAACCGCGAAAACGTTGGGCGCATACGCCACGGGTTGGTACTGACCGGCATCGGCGATCCTGGCGGATTTCACTACAAAAAGAGCCGGCGTGGAAACGCGGAGGTAGATCAGGCAGCAGCACACGTTTTGCGGCATCAGGACGAATCATGGGAGATCCTCGACTTTTCGCCGTACGGATACGACGAACGCCAATACTGCTCTCCAGGTTTCAATTTACCGGTGGGATGTCTGATGCGCAGTGTTTGGGGGACGTTTCCCGAATATCATACTTCTGCGGACAACTTGGATTTCATTCGGCCGAAACACATGGCCGCATCTCTCCGTATATGCACGGCGCTGGTAGACGTGCTTGAGAACAATCGCCGCTACCGAAACCTCAGCCCATACTGCGAGCCACAACTAGGAAAGCGAGGCCTTCACCGGTCGAGCGGCGGCGATGTGATTGGAGAGGAGATCAACGCCCGCCTTTGGGTGCTGAATTTCTCCGATGGCGACAATTCCCTGCTTGATATCACGGAGCGATCTGGACTTCCTTTCTGCACAATAAAGGAAGCAGCGGAGTTGCTGTGTCAGGGCGGTCTTTTGGCCACGCTGCCCGATGTCTCCGAGAGGGATACCTCGAAGGAAGACTCCGACGCGAGTTCTGAGGTCAGAGGAATGCCCCGCGCGCGAGGAATCGGCGCCAGGAGATGACCAGCGCCCACCGGGTTTGCAGGAACATTTGCTGAGGCCGATGGATCCGAAAGCGGTCTAGCGGGTCCGAGACGCGGGGTGCTCGGTTTGTGGTAACTTTAGTTAAAAGAGTTGTTTACGGCTCTTGATTGGTAACCTATTCGCCTGTACAATTAGGAATATCTCTCCGTTCTGAATCTCCCCTTCTTGGCTTTCTTGGTATCGTAACTGATCAGCAGCACTTCTTCTTTATTTTGTGTGGGAGTGAGATGAAAATACTTCTGACCGGCCATAAAGGATACATCGGTGCGATTGCCGGACCGATCCTCCACTCCGCCAATCACGAGGTGGTTGGCCTCGATACTGATTTGTTTGCAGGCTGCGAGTTTGGGAAGCCTTCCAGGGAGATTCCGGAGATTCGAAAAGACCTCCGCGATCTGACGAGGGCGGACCTCGACGGTTTCGATGCAGTAATCCATTTCGCCGCATTGTCGAATGACCCCGTTGGTGACCTAAATCCGCAACTCACCTACGACATCAATCATCTTGCATCCGTGCAGATGGCTAAGCTTGCGAAACAGGCTGGCGTAAAGCGCTTTATTTTCTCTTCTTCATGCAGCACATACGGCGCGGCCGGAGATGATTTCCTGGACGAAA